>JGI20166J26741_11434586_pt1 | contig 13757 bp, 16 predicted proteins | sample TergutCu122P5_FD_26741 | JGI IMG/M metagenome (IMG submission 26741)
CATACATACATATTATATAAAATACAAAAATTTACTGAAAACGTTTCAATGAAGCATGCTAAAAGAATAATGTATGAACACAGTTCTCTGCTGATAGCTCAAGTTTTGAACATGCACCTTGTTGAGCAAAGCATGCTGAAATAAAACTTTAAAACTATTGCTTAACACAAAATAAAAACAATAACAGATATAGAAATGTTGAACCTTAAAATATGGTATTTTGTTTGAACAAACATTTAGCCAGTCAGCACACAGCAACTCATGCAGTGACACAAAAAGAACCTAATGCTATACAGCTGCCTTGATAATACATGTGCAGTTCATACCCACCAACTGCCACATGTTTGTTATTTTGATTTGTGGCTATGGCTTTCACACTGATCCACAGCAGTGAAAAAGGGCCTTTCTTTCTAATGGTAATATACCTGTTAAACATGCCACCAGCATCAAGATTCAGCTTTAATTTAAAAAAAAAAGTGCTAAAGTTCTACATATCTATAGAAGTGGAAATAAAAGTGAGTACATTCCTGACATCAACCAAAGTACACGCTGACACCAGTAAAGCTCTCGTTCTTAGACTGAAACACCGGTAAGGAATTACCACTGTATGCTGTGTATCTTACAAGAGTGCAGATCTAACATGAAGATTTGGCGATGCTTGCCTTAGTTTGGTTCCACATGGTCTGGTTTGGAGCCGATCTGGTTTGGCATGGTCGAGTTCGGTGTTTCATATGTGAATTTATGATGACCTCACATATTTAAGTGCCAAATTTAAGGGAAAAACTTATCTTGCATTCGAGTAAATAGTGTACTTGGAGAAGAATGTGGCTGTCATGCTTCTGGATATGAAAGTGTGTTTTTGATCCATGCACAAACTTGAAGCAGTTCACAAAAATGACACACACAATCTGTAGGTTTTTGAAAGTTAAGTTCCAACTGTTAATCTAAAAATCACAAGAGGCCAACTTTAATATAAATTACAGAATTAATGCCAGTTTCAAACGTGTATCAATGTTGGACAACACCACTTTCAGCATACGTTGCAGAATGAGGTCCATAAACTGGTTTCACTGATAATTTTTTTGACCATGAAAGGAACTTCCAAATGAATGGGCAAAAATAATCGACTTCCTTACCCAAGGGAAGTACTCTCCCTATGACATGGGAAGAGTCAATCTCTCTGTATGAAGTGTACCTTATTAATGACATTACATGTATCTGTTAGTGGTGTCAACAAACTTCAGTATACAAAATTTTAATTTCTTCATCAATTAATCATCTACCATGCAAGATTATGGAAGTGTAAATCCTCATTATTCACTAAGCAAAGTGAAACAACTTCAATACATGGTGATCATTAAACCACAAAGTAGACAGTAGGCTTACAAGCACAACACTAGCCACAAAATTACAAGTATTTATATTCAGAATTCAAGTAAGTTATTAATTCCGACTGGTGAATATACCTATAATTCGGCAAGACAATGTAACAGGTTCACCATCTTTTACATAGTCAGACTTCACATGGCTGACAATCTTTGGAGGTTTGTCTCCACCCTTCGCACTGCTTCCTGCATTCTGCATTGCTAAAATAAAGAAGTAAGCAGTATAAACACTTTTCATGTATCTCAATTAGAATATATATAGTTATTTTTAGTAACTAAAAAATCTAATTGTGTTCCATAATATTCTGGATAATATTTGATGACCTTTCATAACATATTTGGCAGTTCCAACTTAATGGCAACATCATATAACCCACATAACACAAACAAAGGATATTGTACAATACCAAATACTCTGTATGCAAACCTGAAGTTTCTGGAAAAAGTTTTATACTTACGCTTCACTGTAAGTTTGCATAATGTCTTTGCTGTGCCCATTGAATTTGTGGCTTCACAAACATACTGACCCTCATCTTCAGGGAACACTTCATTTATTGCGAGTGTTGCAACTCCATTCTTGTATTTCAGGTCCAAAATGTCAGAAGAACTTAAAGTCTAGGAACAGTTAAATAAATTATGTTACAACTGTACAAACAAGCATACTTGAATGTCTGTATACCAATAGCATCCTGATGAAATTCAGGAAATAACAAAGAGATTACATAAGAATAACACCGTAATAAAAGTAAAAATGAAGATACTGTGGAAGAAATCCCTGCTTGACGCGATGGAAATGTTTGACCAAATATATATATATATTCAATGCTGATAAAATGGGACTCTTTGTACACTATATTGAATAATAAAACCTTCAGCATAATGTGGGAGAACCATACCATGGTAGAAAGAGAAAACAGAAAAAAGACTGTTTTGTTGCAGTTATAATGGCTGAATGAAGCTATAACCTTTCAATATTGGAAAATATGATAAACTGTTATGTTTCAAAAACATATCCTTGCTGCTATATAAACAATGAAAAGGAATGGATTGCAATGTACATCTGACACCAGCATAGTTTCTGGAAAGGATGATATATTGTCTGTGGACAATATATTCTGCTAACAATTACTTTTATTTTGTTAAAGAAACATGCAATAAAACCTTAGCTACTGATATGACAAAGTTCAACAGTCAATTTTGGCTTGTCCTTCAAGGTTCAAAAGATAGGCAATGGACACATAACATAACACTGTGGTCCATTTTCATAACATTTATTTCTCCTCAGCTATCCTCACAGCCTTATTCCATTTCACTCAAAAAAGCAATTTTATTGCAATTTACTGTCATCAGCTAAAATAACATATATTTAGACCTTCACGTAAAGTGCCTGATATTTTTTCCTGATTTTAATAAAATTTGGAGTTTCTTGACAGAGTTTCATAAAGTCCTCAAAATCACAGTCTACAAGAATCTGTCCAGTAGGTGCTGTGCTGACATAAGAGGACAGATGAGCAGATATGAAGAAACTAACAGACACTTTTGCAATTATGCAAACATGCCTAAAAAGATGGCACCCCCCAGACAAATTATTGACTGGAGATTCACTATACATACTGCAATTATTTACATAACTAAAAATGTGCTTCTATCAAATGTTTCCAAGTTAATCTGTACGAAGGATATTAAAGAATATTCTCAAAAGCTAAATCATGATGTATTTGATATGCTCATACATTATCCTATGTATTACAGTACTACTTCCATGTACACACCTGGCCATTCTTTGTCCAGTTGACCTGGGGTTCAGGGTCTCCCTTTATTGTACATGTAAGTTGAAGGTTATCTCCATCATTTACTGTTAAATCTTGAAGCTTCTTGGTGAATTCAGGTTTACACATCAGTGAATCATCTGGGGGCACTAAAACGAAATGACAATGCAACAGTCTCTTGCAGAAAATGTCAAATGACAGAACCGATAATATTACTGATGTCACTCCTTTTATTTGCGAAGAGTAAGTGAAATTGAGATGAATTTTCATTTCATGGGATCAAGATGCAATGCATAATGGGCAACATATTTAATAATAATAACAACAACAACAACAACAACAATAATAATAATAATAATAAAACTGGCAGAACTATTTTCAAGAAGCAATTAGGAATTTGCAATTCTAAAGGTATATGATGTAACTGCAATTGCTAGTATTGGTAGTACTGTGGGGGTTGACTTGTAAAGAAATACAACTTGTTGCTAATTGTAGGCATAACAACATAAGCTTGTGGTTCCCTATTTGCACTATCGCATACTTCTCATGTATGTGACCATCTAGGAGAAAAACGTACCTGAACCCTTGCAGATGGAATTAATTTTAGGCACACAAGTTCCCAAAAATGTAAGCTTAAAGCAGAAAAAAATAAGAACAAGTCACATAACATAACCTTCATTCTGTGATAAACATGGACTGGTTTGGCATCTTCAGTTGGCAATATTAAGCATCTCTAGCTCCATTTTAAATTTGTAGTAATGCTTGTGTAACCAAACATCCCTTGCCAGGTATGATTTGAATCCAGTCTTTGAAACTGTTTGAAGGAGAGCAACAGAATACACTGTTGCAGATGGTTCACGTCCCTGCACCCTCAGCTGCTCACATAGGCAGTGCGAACGTTCAAGTCCCTCATCCCAACAGGCAAAAGTCAAAACAAACCTCAAGGTAGTGAAAGCAGTGATTTCAAAGAAACAGCTATCAGCTGACAAATTGTTCCAATGACTACCAGTTCAAAACTTCGGACTTTCAAGACAAAAATCATTAAATGGACAAGCTCAGTTTGTTGCATTATGTTTGTCTGACAGGTTTAACTGTTACTAAAACATGAGAAGAGGTGGATGGGAAAAACACCCTCTTGAAAACCACTTGCCTTGGTAAGGAAATAATTCTTCCTAGCACAAAAAAAATCTTGAACCCAACAATCAAGTGCCAACCAATAAGGGAAGTTAAACAACAACAACAACCCCCCCCCCCAACATCCAAAAATTGCAAAAATGAGTTGTTCCTCAATACACAACCAATGGTATTCAGTGACATCTGAAACCATATCATGTACATTTTGGCTGATGACTGTAATTTTACTTTGGTACTTGCTTTTAACCAAGGCAGATGTATTGATAGGTGTGTTATTATTATGACAATAATTTACCAAAAAACTGTTTTGATAACCCTAGTAAAAGTTTTCAACAATAACAGACGTGTAAAACATCTGCATGCCAACATTATAATACATAACTTTGAATATAATAAACAGATATGCATCTGTAACCTGGATTTATTTGTGTAGGGTTATTTATTGCATATCTATAAGTAACATAAGTTGACTCATTGAGCACATCTGTTTTCTGAGAATGTCTCCTACCACCTAGCTAAAACCAGCAATGTGCAAACAGAAGAAGAAGAATGGTGACAGGCACACATATCAATACATACAGTGTGAGGATGTCTGGTTGTACTGCTGGCATTGTATACTGGAGGCATTCCATTATTCATTATCAACCAATCACACAATGTCACACAGTCTGGCCTACTAACAGCATTGTCAAATACACAACAAACAAACATACAGAAAATTGACATCATGTATATCTGTGCTCACTCGTGCTTATGGCAATCACAGTCCAAGGGCAAGACAGCACAAAACAAGAAGCAATCTGCAGCTGGAAATTATGTTACAGTGAACAATTTTTTTCCCCATTTGAATTACACTTATACAACAAAACATTATTAGGTATAATTGTAAACAGCTCACAGAAAACAATAAAATTAGACTTAAACTTACCCAAGTGGCCAACAGTGACTGAAAAAGCATGTACAAAGAAATTACATATGTCAGGAAAACATTAGTACAGAATGGAAGACAGGAATTTCCAACAGCACCAACTGAATCCCCTTATTCAGAATTTATGACAACCAAATTTTACAGGGGCATTTTACTGCTATGTCTGATCTAGGTAACTTTATGACAGAGTATATCAGCCTAATTGAATGAAAGTGAAATATAAGAGCACAGTTACTTACATATTAGTTCTTTGGTTGCACTACGTGACCTTGATGGACTGCCAGTTGCATCCAGTTTGCTTCCATATTTTCTGATAGTGCGCTTGTCAGACGTTTCTGTAGTGCTTTCACTGCTGACTGCAATTGTCGCTGCAGACTATAAAAAAAAGTATTTTATCCTTTAAGTAATGTTAATGCACAGACTATATGAAATGACCGGTAACAAAATGTCAAATATATCAAACACTTTTACAATATGTGCCACTGTATAAAACTGTATGCAAACAATGACAGAATGAACACAATGAGTGTTGAAGAGTTTGTTCTTGTACTTACAAGTTTAAAATACCTGTAAGTCTTCATTTGGAGCTCAAAGTGAATACAGAAGAGATTTTAAACTTTATAAACCATTGCGATGTTTCAAAACATTTTATGTCAAAATGTGACACTGATAGAATCTGTACTTCCTTAGACACTGGTATATTTTACCTTGTAACTGCTGTGTGTGGAACTACTGTATTGGTCATATGATGATTTGCTTGTACTGCTGTAACTTGATTTTCTGATTATAACTGGTGGAGGTGCTGGTCTGCTGGGTTGTTCAATATATCGGCGGTCTGCAGAAATGAAACACATGAATTAAAATGGCATGAAACACATCAGATGTTGCTTTAAACATGGGAGTTTGTTAGAGATAGTTAAAGTAAGAATATATAAAGGTTTAACTGAAGTATGCAAATAAGTTTAATTAGCCCAGCAGAAGAATAAAGTAAATGAAAGCAAATAAAAGAGTCAGAAGTCCGTTTCATGTAATCAACTAATTACTTTTATGTATTCTCAGCAGTAGCTCCTTTAATATTACAACAGCAACAACACTAAATTTTCCATTCTCACTAATCTGTGTGGGTAGCTCACAATCTTAGGAAATGCCCAAAAAATATCTTCCTGGATGTGATTTATGCCAATGCATTTTTATAAGTTAGCACAGTAATAACATGTTTATTTTTGGATGACTACAAAATTGGAATATTACCACTCAGCTAGTAATCATTTTCTGCAGTATCAGTGCAGCCAACAGTCTTTTACAAGCCAAAGGAATACAGTGACACATGACAACTTGCTGTAAAATCTGGTGGTGTTTTCAGTCTGATACCTTAACATAAAACTGAACAGTGTATATCACTAGGCAACCATGTCCTGAAAATACACTGTACTTTAAAGTAAATGGATATAAAAATTCATAAAATGAGAATCCATAAAATTCTAGATGGATAAAAGTATCACAGTGGGGGGTGGGAGGAAAGTGAAAGGACAGATATAGATAGACAGAAGAGACCAAAATAAAAGTTGAAGAAAGTGAAGTTCTTTTCAATTTGAAACAGAAAGAAGTATTCTTAAGTGCCAGAAATAGCTGCACATGTATGCTCACTACCTCATACTCTACAACATTGTAATATGCAATCCACTCTACTGGGGTTGCATATGTACAATTTACAGAATAAGTGACTTCTAACCATATACATTAGAACTACAATTTGCCACTGACAAGTTACTGATAATGGAGCATGACAGCTTAACCCATTGTGTGGGAAAGGCGTGTGAGACCTCTGAGAGGAAAAGTGGTCCACACACAGCAACAGTACATCTGGTCCAAAAGCTTTTGATTGTCTCCATACTTCTACCTGTCACTTACAAATGGCAGGAACATGAGCTTTCTGAATCATGTCAATGCACACCTTAATGCCGATATTTCGATATGGATATACCACTTCTTGGATTACCAAGCATCTGGTGGGTCAAAAAAGCTACAAAGTAAATTTAGTAATTGCCCACTTCAAGCATGACAAAAAAGACCATTTAAATCCCACACAAGGAATTAAAATTACAGGGTGAGTGGAATAAAAACTGAAAATTATATTCTTAAACTAAATGGGTAATACAGTTCAAGCAGACTTAAGGACATTCAAGTACTTAAAATGGATGACCTAAAATTATAATTTTTTGACAATGTGACAAGTTTAATTTGTCATTATTGTATTCACACACACCACTAGGTTTGGAAATAATCTGAAATCGGTAAAATTTCTAGAATACATTCTGCATTATTAATAAAAAAAACTGTGGAATCTTCTTGTTTCTAAGCACTATGCCATGAACATATAAAAGTAGAGGTACAGCTCCCACACATCCTTAACTTTACATTGATTGCAAGTGCATGGTCATCTTCATGATCCTGTGTGGATGTGGTGGCAAGGAGAAAACATTTGCCCTTGCTGGGAACTGAGCTCACACTGTCTAGTTCCTAAGCAGTTACTGTATTAACTGAGCTACTTCAGTTCCTAATGCTGCAATTAATAATTTATAATTAACAGTTAATATGTACACAAATATTCTAAAATTTAATACAGAGCTACATATGAAATTAATTTTAAGACCTGGTATATACTAGCGATGCCTATGTATGGTGTGGACAGCAGATTCTGAAAGCACTGTTTTTTACACATGAAGGCACTATTAACAGTAAGTGGCTGAAACGTTCATTCAAGACTGCCACATCAGTATAAGCAGTGACATTTGTGTCTAACATAGAATGACACTCACTCAATTGATAATTAAGCATTATTTTATGGTTAGCTTTATTTCAACTGTATGCCATCACTTTTCACAGCATGCTGAAGTTAAAGAGATGTAGTTTTGCATTTTATGACTAAAACTGATTTTGGTGAGTCCACTGCATTTACACCAAGCACTGCTGGTGTAAAGTTGCAGGATAACTACATTTAAAAAGCATTTTTATGTCACATATTTCCCTATTGATAATGCCCTTGTGTGAGTCACACTCTGACTACTATGGTCACAATAGAAGTTGGAAAGAGGTTGAAGAAACCGGCAAACATCAAGTGTAAAGCACAGCACAGCCAGATTTTGGCATGCTAATAATTTAAATTAACACTTGATTTGCTGTAAGAATAAACATATGACCAATGACAGACAGTGGAGTGGGTGTGAATATTATGGAAGCTTGTCATATGATGGGCACAAGGCTAACATTTTATATTACTCAGAACTCACTGCGGATGAGGGGTCCATATTACAACACTACAAAGAAATTATGTAGCTTGAATACCCTTAGCAAATATACTGCTATGGAAGAAGTAATTAATGGTGAACAAACAGAATGAAAGGAAAGAGTTCTAAAGATAACCAAACTATATTCTGATAAACAAGCTAAACTAATAGTAAGAAGGTAGTGGGTTACCTCCAGAGTACATCAACTTATTAGCTAATTCTGCTTGCTCAGCACTTTCTCCAAGGCCTACGGAAGGAACAGAAGAAACAATTGATTATGGAACTGTAACAATAAATGAGCACACCTTTTAGTACTTACAGTTACATTATTATATAAAAATAAAGTGCTGTAATTATAGTGCTAAAAGAGGAAAATTTCAAATACACAGAGAATATGGACTAAACTGTGTTATGGCTCTTTGTAACTGCTAAAATTGTTCTAAAGCATATACAATTCCTATGAGGTTCAAACAGCTACATGACACTGTAAAAAATACAAAATAACTCACTAAAAAGATAATCTTATTAGGTTAGAGTTCCAAAAAGTAACTGTGAAGACACTCCCAGATATAAGTCTCACATTACTTCAGTATTTAAAACACTTTCAGATTTCAGGATTGGAGTACAACTTCTACTTACACAGACAATAATAACAAGTATGCTGACAACTGAATTTCTAACGTCTGTTTTAAATTTTCAAATTTACAGTACATACAACCAGACCAGCACATATAGGTAACTCGGTCTTGTAGCAATATATAACTTACTTTCTTTTTCAGATTTGGGTGGGGGTGGGGACAAAATAAATAAAGCCATTTCTCTCCTCATTTTCAATACGTACATGTTTCTATTAAAAGAAGTAATGTGTAATGTTATGTACTCACATTTATACATTACACTATTATACATACATAAAATGCTGAACCACACTACAAACAATGCAGTGTAATGTTCAGAATATGAACTACTTTATTATGTTATACGTCCATTCACTGAAGAATTTAAATCTCTCTCCTTCCAAGATAGAATTATCTTTCCCTGTTTTTTTTTTAAAGAAAAATTCATGCTTCAACTGAAACATAACCCAATATATAAGACAACAAAATAATGAGTATGATGACTCTTACCTTCTAATTAGGATTTGGCAATTATGTGAATGGCAGTCATGAAAGTACAAATTGCAATATATCTAGCAAGAGTACAGTAGACATACCTTCAACAATAACTACGCAGCTTGTCTCATCAGAGCCATGTATGTTGGTTGCCACACAGCGATACTTCCCAGAATCTTCAGGTTTGCAGTCCACAATTTCAATTGTAACCAACCCATCAGCATGTGTCATGTTGTATTCATACTTTGTCAGTTCCCTCTTCTCTTTGAACCATTTCACCTGTTAACACAAGCATCATACTTATCTCTGCAGTGTGCTGACATATTTGTTTACTACATGCCAGTAAGAATTACAGTAACATGCAAAACACAGTTACTGAAACCAATATATTACGCATAGCTTAACTGGGATAGTCTAACCATCAACAGTGGTCCCCAGTGTGGTGCCCATGGCCACCATAGCACCTGCCAAGGCTCTTTTGGGTGCCTGCATGTTATTAGAGAGAGAGAAAGAGAGGTTATACTGAACGATCTGTCTCAAATGAAAGGTTTTATCAAGTCAGTCAGGAAAACCAGTCTGTGATGTCACATATGAAGCTGAAGTCTCCCATGCATATCCCAAGCAGGAGAAAAATGGCAGATGAGTGTAATTTTCCCTTCACCATTTGGGATTTGAAGAGATTATAAAAGGAGTGGCCATATGCAACCGGTATATAAAAAGTGGTTCAATAGGATCAGAGCAGCAGTGCTGTTAGTGACTGAATTGGACAAACGGAGACACTTGAAAAAAATGGAAATAATACTAGCAATGAATATGGAGAAAGGGTACACACACAGAGGAACACAACAGAGATAATTAAGAAATCTGGATACACAGGCCCTAAATAAAAATATTATACTACTACATTCAATGAGACCCCATCACTTCCAAGACCAGGGGTTCCAGCATGTTGAAGGACCATGTAAGATGCAAACACTCAATAAATTACTCAGTCATGTAAAACTTACTGTTGGAAGGGGTTTTCCACTGAGACAGCAAAGCAGTTTACAGGTTTGTCGAACCTGCATTACTCGAGGTCGCAAAAGGAATGTGAAGACTGGAGCAGACTCTTTATCCTCTTGCCACAAGTTGTAGCCCAGTGGTTCACGACGACGCACTGGCTGTATTTCTGGTCTGTACTGTGGCACAGCCTTTGGAACAGCTGCAAAAGTAAAAGATCATTACTGCTCAGCAGAGACTAATTTTCTTGTCATTTAAGAGCAACACAAAAAGTAAGGGAAATTTCATTCTTGCTCATGATAAAAAAATATCCTACTTTCCTCTGTACATTATATGAACATCTGCTATGAAATCTTCCTTACTGAGACATGTCTCTACAGTTCATACGGGCATAATATTTGCAGCACTGAGAGATATTTATTGTAAATTACCATTCAGTAAGTTTATGACAAAGTGAATATATTGTCTATCCACCAATATTTGGCATCAAATTTATCTCATGCACCCCACACTCAGTCTGATTCATGACTGAAAGCTGTAGTTTTTAATGTTTTTAATATTCCACGTCATATACATGATTAAAGTTATTTTGGCATTGAACAACTTACGCTGAACATTAAGGAAAACAACTTCTTCTCTGTAACCATAATGGTTCTCTGCACGGATGATGTATTCTCCTCGATCCTCAAGTTTCACTCGATTGATTATAAATGTGAAGTCATCACCAGCATAACGTTTCATGAACTTAACACTTTGCCTTAGCTCAGAATTATTGTGATACCAAGTCAGTGTGGGTGTAGCAATTGCTATGACACGGCAGGAGAACTTGGCACTCTGTCCTTCATAAGCAAATGCACTCTGTGGCTTTATCACAAACCGTGGAGCAGCTTGTCGTCGATCTGGAAAATGAATTGGATTTCAATGAATTTATGAATAAATACACAAGCATATAAATTTTACAGTGTTTCATTGATTACAGTGGGCATGAATTAAATGTTTCTTTACACTTTTGGATATCTGAAACAGGTGACAGATGTGAACATATTTTGGTCTCATCTACAATCACAAAAAACAGACATGTGAAGAGTACTGATAAAAAAGTGCTGATAAACACTTCTGTGGAATAAACACTTATTTATAATCACTTTTCGGCAAATTTATAAACTTTTACACTCTTCTGACAATAACGCTAGCAATGAAACTTGGACAACTGGCTTTTTAATGCGACATGTCTCACAGGGAGAGAGGAGTGCTGTGCCCATGTGCTGCTCCATTCTATGTCCACCAAAAAAGGGCATAAAATACCTATAATAATTCAATTCACAGTACCAGGTACAGAAGCTCTAGATTAATGTTTTCTGTAAAGTGGATGCCTGGCATTGCATACCAAGATGCTTCCCACACTAGAGGTAGGAAGTGCATGGCTCAGAACACTGGTGTGGACAGTACACTGTTTGTGAATCTAGAAGTGGATGTACATACAATCTAAGTGTATGCTGTGGACAATCAGAAGCAATAAAAGATCCTGTTGTATGTCTGCTTTGAGACATAACGGAAAATGCAAGGGAAATGGAGCTCTCACATGTTTATAATGAGGTAAACAGTCACTCTACAATAATAATGATATATATCAAGTGTTTGCAAAACTCCCAAAGTTTATTTGTAATTAATATGGGAAAATATTTAGCACCCATGAAGATGGAACAAATCTCCACTACATTAAACAATTTAAAACCTCTTACTTGGACAATGACTGCCAGATGAAATAGATGCAGAGCAACTATGCACTTACCCAAAAAGGGTTTACAATTATAACTAAAGAGTATTTCTTACCGAATGATGAGTCATAAATACGATATTTGTCAACCAGCAACTTTCGCAATGAGCTGTATTCAGCCAGCCGCCCAATAGGGAGAACAAATTTGTCCCAGTCTGAATACTTGGCCCGTATCTTGTCCCGCATGTTAGTGTAACGGGAAGAGCTGATGACATCGGTACGATTACTGTGATCACCAGTCAGCCAGGGATGAAGCAGACATTCATGTGCTGTCATGCGTTTCCTGTTCAGTAAGAACAACATGATCACCTTAGTCTGATATGCATGCATGCAAATGGATAAACGTAACTTCCCTGTCTGACATAGTCCTACCACGGATGTAACAGAGACCATCACAAGACGTGAAATTTACTCCACAGCCCTTCCATGATATGGTAGCCATTAATGTTATAGCAACATACTGCAGTAGAGTGTTTGGTTGTGTTTCAAATCTTTCTTCATTTTTTTAATTACATGAGTAAATTCAATTTAACTTCATTGTCATTTCTTCTTAAAAGTTTTAGCTACACCAGTATTAACAAAAACACAAATTTTCATTCAGCAAACAGCTACTTACTCTTTGTTCTTTACAAGCAACCTTCTAATAAAGTCTTTTCCTTCCTCTGAAACATTAGCAAAGGCTTCTTCATCAAAGTCCCAGTCACAAGCTTTGACATTCTTCAGAGTCTCTATATCATTTTCACCAGCAAATGGTGACAGACCACTCAACCTGAAAGCAAGGACAAAGTTAAAAATTATTTATAAATGAGTAGTTCTCATAATGCAGTCATAGTTATACCACCAATCATAAGGCATATACAATCTGTTCTATTGATAGACAATGCCAACATTCTATTGGGCATCTAATGAACCTGACCATGATTGGTTTCTAATAATGATACTGAGTCACATTTCAAACAGAAGTTCTTGTGGAATACCTTTGTCTTGCAGCTTGAAGCTGTTGAGGGAAAATGAGAGGTCATACTAATGAATTATACTGTGAATCTCATTTGGTCTCAGACTGGAACTCCAGGTTTAACACATAGTGGAGGGGTGACACAGATTTGTGTCTTTACATTACAACTGTGTAAGACAGATGACGCAAATCTGCGTTTTTAACATGCACTTTGTTTCCACGCACTATACACTTAATTATGCAATGGTCCTGCTGACGAATGTTTATAGAAACGTGACCTCACTCCGAGTTAATGGTCTGTGATAAACATGGAGAACAAACAGCTCTTTATTTTCCTCTGTTGCTCTGCTCTGCATTTAGTCAGCGTTCAGATTTCAATCACTTTACACCCATGATGGAAAGAGGTAGTTC
>JGI20166J26741_11434697_pt1 | contig 13757 bp, 15 predicted proteins | sample TergutCu122P5_FD_26741 | JGI IMG/M metagenome (IMG submission 26741)
GATCCTCATATGCCAGGCTGCATGCCAGCTGCCGGTGCACACTGCTACCATAAGATTGTGATCAAATCCCACTGACAAGTCGGTGTACTGCCCACGATCCTGTGAAGTAGCAACAGCTCACAGATAAAATGAACAATTTATCCACAAATAAAACAGACTGCCCTCCCTAGCTTGTGTTCCAGTTGCTATTAGGTACAAATACCGAAGCCTTGAGAGCTGCAGGTAGTGCCATTATAAACTTATGAAAAAACTTCAGACTTTATGAATTTGAATGCAGACATAGTTTTAAATGTTGCATAAATGGCTGAACCTGCACTGATCTGATATTCAGAACTGTAATGTGTATTTCCATAACAGTATGTCCCTTATTTTAATAAAATACTGTGACTTATAACTGTGTCTGTGAACAAGACACACAGTTTAAGTTCTCAGGTTTGATGGCAGTTGTTCAAATGAAGGTTGTATTTTGGGTTTCTACCTGGCGCAGAAGGTTTTGTTTGTACTCACATTTTGGAGCAATGTACTGCCTCCATCTTCAGGATGATTAAAATAATCGAGGTGGATGCTGAAGTGATGCATTAAAAGAAACTATGAGAGTTTTGTAGGAATGTTTGAAAGAAATGACCAATCAGAGCTACAGAATGAACAGGGCAGAGGGCTGCCTATATTGTGTAAACACCCAAAAACAGCCATCATTTGAACATACAATGTGATAGCTCATATTAAAGCTAATCACATCACTGGTCACTACAACTTTGACCCCTAATGCCCACCAGTTCACTCTAGACACAGCAAAACTAAGCAACATATAACTTCTTATGCTCGTTTCATTTCTGTACATGCATCTGATCAAATAAGGTTTAGAGACTGAGTTGGCACTGGGTAAATGGCTGCTGAAGTTTAGAAAGATCGTAGTGCTTTCATCTGTTGGGTCAAGTAGTGCAAGAACAATACCCAACCAGATGCTGGTTATTCCAGGAACAGTAGTTAATGTTTGATTAGATACTCTTCTTGGAATGCTGGAACCAAGATGGAGGCACTACAGTCCCTCAATACGTCACAAATCGCTTGCCTGGTAACACAGTATCATGTATTACAGACTGAATCCTCAGTAACACCATTATTAGAACCCTGAATTTTGCATCCTTCAAGTTAAATGAATTTCAATTTAAAATTATGTCACAGTCATTTCAATTTCTTCTCAAGAATATTAAACAATAATTACATTATATGATAAGGCAAAGAAATTTTGATCTGTAAATTGTTAACATGATAATATTAAAGGTGGGACTTACACCACACAGTATACAATTTGACATATAGCATATAACAATACAACATATTGTGTGACTTCAGGCTTCTGTTGCAGTGGAAATGAGATATTTGCTCTTTTGGGAAGTCACGCAGTGTTGATTGGTAGACAGTTACCAACATCCCAGAACCACGGAATATGGAACCGCCAGGTTGTCTAAAACCTTAGATAACTAACTACCAAGGGACACTGTGTAACATCCTAGAAGAGCAAAGATCTCAATGTAACTGCTTGTTTAAAACAGTATCATCATATAAGACCAAGTAACATTACAGCATTCTATGACATTACACCAGTTGTGCTCTGAAGACAGAAGCAGCAGGCTTATCCAAAATGTTGGTAGCTATCTAAAAAAAAAAAATCCCTGTGCATGCCATGAAGGCATGGGCAGACTGGAAGTATAGCTCCATTCATTCTTAATTATGGCACTAGATGTAGTGGTCATGTTCAAACTCCAGAGCCAGACTGGATGTTGTGGAATCAAACCCCTGATTGTTCAGCCAACAGCAATACCGACTGAGCTACAGCTTACTACTTACTGCCATGATAAATCTCAAGTGAATATGAAGTTTGTGACAAAAAGTGCAGAGATGCAAGTGGGTGATGAGATTTACAAGACACCGTTTGCAGTCAGTTTGTTGTTAATGTTCAGTCTTCATTATGGCAAATGACAGAAGCAGGCACAATCCTCATGTACACTTCAGCTGTTATAACAAAAGCAGCTTCAAACAGCAACAGTGTGTGAGTACATAAAATAGAAAAGAATTATTACTGGTACAGGCTGTGATGTGTAAGATGTTACAGTGCTAACAGTGGACCACAACGTTATACTGTACACAGACCATTTTATTACACACACAGCAATGACACCCAGAGGAACAAGCATAGTGTTTTCCAGGCTTGCACCACATGGTTATGTTATACAGATTTGCTTTACTTACCATTCTCCTTTCTAGCAATGTTTCTGCTGACAAAATATCCCCAACCTCTTCTGTTTTCATGCGGCTTTTCTTTTCAATTTCTAGCCAGCTCTTATCTCTCTTCATGATTATCTTCCAGTACCTGGCTAAACAAACTTTTTCTGGGCCATCCCACACAGTTCTTTCCTCTAACTATCATTCTCATGCCCTTCTCTGTATCCTTTTTGTACCCATAATTTACAAAGCTAAACATTTTTAGTAATTTCTGTTCTATATCTATTTACAAATTCTGGACTGCGACTTCTCTAAAAATTTCATTTATAATTCATGAGTTTGTAATCAAACACATAATTTTCTTCAAATTAACTTATATAACAACTCAAACTACGAAGGCCATACCATATGTATACCTAAAATTAGGTCTCACAAACACTGTCAACAGAAGTCACATTACACATACATATCTACCTACACAAACTCTCTGTATCTCTGTGTATGTGCCCTTGATCTCCTTCTGTTATCCAGACTGCTTATACGTAATCTTGGTGACAGTTACCTTCCGTACATTCACATATTAATTTATTCCTTACATCACAGAAAAACACTGCATCACTATTACAGTGATAAATTGTTTAATGCTGAAGAGAATCTTTCATTCTGAGAACCAAACAAAACAAGTGAACACACTGTGTGATACTGCAATCTAATCCTGTCAATTGGTCTGTAACAATGCCATCATATTCCTGGAAGTAAATTCAACACGCACCCACGCACGCACGCACGCGCACGCACGCACACAGTCAACCTGGCCTAAAGACATACAGATCATGTCTGTACTGCACTAACAGTTACATTTTCCAGCCTACAGCAAAGTTTGTCAAGAGAGAGTTGAGGTTCAAAAGTGGCATTGCTGCAGGTTCAGGCCTTCTGAGATGTGACACTGTCACTGTGTGAGCAGGTCCTAACATTCTGAAGCATCATTTAGCGTCCCTCCCACAACCACCTCCATGGCTTGCCATCACCTCTGGTCATCTGATAGCCCACCTCACCTGTACCTGTATAAAACACACTTTCTTTCCCCATGTGGCTATTCTTCTTGGACTACTTGATACTAAAGATGAAGGCACTATGATCCAGCAGCACACTGGACACCACTTGCCCAAAAATGCAGCATCACACCCCAGAATGCTTGAATATTCCACAGGGTCTGCCACTTGCAACTCCCTACTCCCTATTTTTAATGAAGTATTAGCCATAAAATCTTCCCCCAATTCTTGTTCCTTCCTGTAATTCTGTGACACAGTAAGGTGGCTGGGGAAAAAAAAAGAAGCAAACTTTACTATAATCAAGTGCTTGCTTGCTTACTCACTCACTCACTCACTCCATGAAGCAGAGTCCTCCATGAGAAACTAACCAGTTCTCAGCTAGTCAATAAATTCCCTGCATTTTATTGAACCCGAAGTTTCATTATTGCATTTACAGGATCCCATCATCTGTCCCTATCCTGAGCCAGATCAATCCAATCCATGCCCTTCCATCCCACTTCCTCAAGACACATCTTAATATTATCCTCCCATCTATGCCTGGGTCTTCCAAGAGTTCTCTTTCCCTCAGGTTTCCCCACCAAAACCCTGTAGGCACCTCTCCTCGTCCCAATACATGCTAAATGACCTGCCCATCCTATTCTTCTCGATTTGATCACCTAAATAATATTTGGTGAGCAGTACAGATCATTAAGCCCCTCACTGTGTAATTTTCTCTACTCTCCTGTTACCTCATCCATCTTTGGCCCAAATATCCTCCTCAACCCTCTTATTCTCAAACACCCTTCGCCTATGTTCACAATCAGTGCTACTTTACAGAATGCTGTTACTGCAGCACAGTGTATCAACATCTGTGAATAACAGAGACTGCTATAACCGTCCACTGTCAACGCAGAAAGCCTGTTATGTACAAGAACCGAGAAAACACCAGTAATGAAATATACAATAACCTCAAAACTATAGAAATCTATTTTTAACAAAGCACAAACACTTTTTAAAAGCATAAAGCAGGAGAATATGGAAAACCAAAGCACTAGAAACATCCCAATTCACTGCAACCTATCACACAAGGTTGGAAAAATGGCATTAAGATGGGTTATCATGAAAGGTTGAAATTCCACACATCAAGTTTCCTGAACGTGGAGTTACCACTGTACATTAAAACACTCTATTCATGAACACCCTATACTTTGAATGTACTGGCTTTATAACACAGATTACTTTTACCAGGATTACCAACATTATACTTTATTAAGCGGTGTTTAATAAAAGAATTTTTTGATTAGGCAAGCAACTTTCACCTGCTCAAGAACTGCCACAGATCATAAAATTTCTGTTATATGCAACTGCACAGCTGTCTTTAAGTTTTAGGACATAAACAAGATCACTTTAAAGTCACATCTCAGAAAAACAACATCTGAAACACTGTGTGACATTGTCAACAATAAGAAACTGAACTGCAGAAGAATAACTTGTCACAGTGAGAAAGTAAATGAAAACAAAGCCCTATTGTGGTTCAGTATGTGTAAGAACTATAGAGTCACCACTAGAAACTGCTTCTCCAACTTCAACTTCCGTATCACCATCCACAACCATCTGGTCACCATCTGTCCCCTTGTCCATAGTCACCTGGTCACCATCTGTCTCACCAGATGATGGATTTTTAACAAATTTGTTCTTCTCTGTAAAGTAAAAGGATAAATGTAGTTCACTGGTTCTTGTAATACAGTGGCTACCATTTACAGAGGTTACCATTTACAGTGGTTACCATTTACAGTGGCTATCATTTACAGTGGTTACCATTCCTGCTACATACTCAAAAGGTAATTAGTTTGAATCACAGAAGACCTGTATATCCTGACACTGCTTGGTCTGAAAGAGCATGCTGGGACAATATGCTTAAAATGCAGCAAGGTAACATGCACAGGTGCAGTGAAGTGACATGACACAAATGGGTAAAGCTTGTGACTTCTACTGCCAAAGTTACTTCTTTGAAACTCAGCCAGATGCTGACTATCCTCAAGTTTTTCAGTTTCTTCCACAGTCACTCCATGCAACTGCCAAGCAAGAACATCCAATTCAGCCATTACAGCTCCTGCCACATTCTTTACTATAAATAATATACTGGTCGCTACAGTATCATTACATAAAACATAACTGGACAGATAGATTTAAAAAACCTTAAAATAAACACGCATGAAGTCTGAGTCCTCCAAGTTCATAAGTTTCGCAATACTGAAACTGAATCTCAAATTTCTCATATTTTGGTCAAAATCATCCCACACCTTTTAAAAACACAGTATCTCTCCAACAGACTAACAGAAAACACACGTCATTTTAAGCGGACGTTACACAAGTATACAACACACGTACAGATGTTAATTATTCCATACACAAGTAGATACAATTGCCATTAAAAACTTTTACATGGACTTCAACCTCCTTCCTTTGCTCCAACATCACAAGAATATATAGTACGGGATTCCTTGTTTTCTGCAATACAAAATACCTTTGCACAAAGTGGGATGTTATTAAGAACATAAACAATACAGTTCCACAAACTATGTGCCACAAATCAGATACATGGGCAGTTGCACACTGCATTCATCAGTATCCAGAAAAATTACAATGAACTGGTAGTACTGGTTGCATAGTTATTCTTTTGCAAGCTGTACAAGGTAGTAAGAGTGCAGATGGGAAGAATTAGGCAGAAAAATAACTCTGAAAGTGATTAAGTGGGAAAACAGAAACAATAAAATTACTGTACAGTATTTATGTCTTTTCTTAATGTTACTTATGTGTTTCTTCCACATGATTGCCAAACAACTCTTTGAAATAAATTTTGGTTGCAATTTCCTTCCCACTGCAGGGCAGAAACATGCACTGACAAAGTTCTGGATGCTGTGAGCATGTGAACAAATGTGTGTTCTAATGCTGTCTTTTTTCCACACACAACCATCTGTTATCGTATGGCAGAATGAAAATGCACTCAATTACTTAATGCTCACCGACTCAAACTCTCAAATTCCTGGTGGCAAGTAACAGGCCTGTCTTCAAAAAACTAACTACATTAATGTTCCACATGCAACTGCGTGACATGGAATTCATATCAGCTGACACTGTATCAGGTGCACAATACCTGCATACAGTCTGTAAAGACAGTCCTCATGCCAGCACTGCCTCAAGGTTGTTTCCTTTAATGTTAACAAATGTGAGTGACCAAGATCTGACGAATGTTTCGTGGACTCAGACAAACATTTTTACTGGCAGCTGGTAGATCTTTGACATCCAGAATACCTGGTATTTAAACTGACTGTTATGGCAATATATGCTCCATTATATGTTGTTTCACTCTACATGGCAATTTTCAGGGATGTAACTCCACAAATAAAGAGAACTTAACTGTGCCATCACCAGAAAGTTGTCACAACCTTAACAGTAAAAACTTATGGCATTACTGCATATAGCACATCCCACCCCTTTTACTACTGCTACTGGACCACTTACCATACTTGGAAACATCAGCCCCACAGAGTCGTAGGTAATGCACGCAGTCACTGAGAGGAATGTATGCCCTTGTGGATTTAGCTCCCTGCCAACCTACCATCACCAAGTTAAGTGGCGGAATACCTTGTTCAGAAAAGGAGCTCTCTTCCTCTTGATACACCAGCACAAAGCTGCCTTGCGCTGTAACACACATTACAAAATTTAACAAATGTGTGGTTGTTACGGAGCAGCACAACATCTTTCCTGCAGATGTGAGACAGAGAGCATATTGTGGTGACATCTCTCTTGCTCTTGCTCTCTCTCTCTCCCCCCTCTCTCTCTCTCTCTCCGTTAGTGTGTTGTAGTCACTATGACCACTGTAGTCCAAGCCGCGTACCATCTCAGTGCAGGTAAATGCAGTGTCCACTCTGCCTTGTATTTGCTATGCCCATCAACAAAGGACACCGGCAGTCCCTTAAAGTTGGCAGTGCTGATACTAAAGTACCAACAACCTAGTTTTAAATAAACAGATGACAGTATACAGAATTTCAGGTTCTCACAGCAGTGTTGCTGACGATTCCAGTTTTCATGGATGTGAAGCTGTATCAGGTACATAGTTCCTGAAGTTTAAATGACACCATCATCCTGCGACAAGTTGGCTACTACTCGCCTAACACACGATCACATACCATTGAGGCTAGAATCTTCAGTTCCGAGCAGCTTCCAATACTGGCCCTATCTACACATTGTAAACACAGAGTAACTTATGATTACTGTCTTCTGGGATGTGATGCAGTGTAGTTTCATAAATAGGCACCAAAATCTCAAGAAACCTACCGTCCACATCTTCAGGCTACCATCACATTAACCGTAGTGACCCACTTACATATGCCTGTCAGCTGCTGCTGAGTTGAAGGACCCAAACTGCTAGTCTCAGGAGGAAGACTGGAGTCGTCATTTGTGAGAAGCTTGATCAGGTCAGCTTTCATTACAGAAACCTTCCGCTTTGCTCCAATGTAAGAGAATATGTTGTGCAGACCCTGGGAAGAAAATTCTCACAGTCTTACAACATTTCCTATTAATTATGTTCACAATACCCAGCCCAGTCACTTGTCTATTTGCATTATCTATAGCAAATGGACATCAGGGGCAATGATGTATTTAGAAAATGTGTGTACAGTGCTCCCCCAGTTTACAAGCTTAATTCACTCCTCAAAAACTGCTTGTAAGGTAAAAACCCAAAAGACTCAAATTAATTTCCCTCTACTTCCCATGTTATAAATTTTAAGTGATTCAAGAGGTCAAAAAATCTCTCCAGCAATACACAGTTTGCCTTAATACAAAACAAACTGAACTTGAATATGAAAACAATAATGACACCATATTTATATAACATTCTTAGTTGTTATCCTCTGAATAAGCAACAGTTGCATCAGTGCAGTTGTTTGGATAGGGCTTAAACTTTACTGCCACAGACCAGGAGACAATACATGCTAGAAATGTGAAAGATGCATATGTGCAAGATTTCATGACAAATGATGAGTTGCTACTACCCATCCTGCAAGCATTCACATGCTGTATGCTACTTTAAATTCTTGATGTTTTCAGTTTGTATGTACTAGTTAAACAGTCTGAGGCTTCTATCAACAGCAGTCCAGCAGTTCCCCTGCACCGTGCCAGACATGCCCACACCCAGTGGGGATCATCTCCAGGTCAGTGGACTGTAGGCAGCATCCTGCTTATGAATATCAATAGAACAGGAACAGCTGTTCATCACACACTAAAAATGTAAACTTGCCAATGCTGAGAGTTCATACAAGTGACATCTTACAGAAACAAAATGCAAGGGTATGGACAGGACTGATCTGGCTCAGGACACAAACAAGTGGTGGACTCTTGTAAACATGGTAATGAACCTTCAGGTTCCATCAAATGTATGGAATGTCTTGACCTGCTCAGGACCTATTAGGCAGGGGTGCAAAATTTTTTCCAAAAATGTAGGAGCCACCTCAAAATTCCAGGTGCCAGAACAGTGACATGGAGCAAATATTAGGTCTCTGTATATAACTGAGCTGCCACAGCAACCTGCCACCCAGGATTTTTGCACCCCTGCCACCAGGTTCTCAAGTGAGATTCCATGAAGTTTGTTCAGTCAGGACAGAAGTCTCCATCCTGAGATTTGAAACCAGAGCCACCCACATACAGTGCCGCAGTGCTGATCACTTGGTTGCGACAGGACCCTTCAAACCATTCAGAAACAATTACACTGCCACACAGTGTCGTAACCAAGAAGATTCAAACTGTGAAATATACTACCTGTATTACACCACACACATTGGGAGGTCTCATATGTAGACTATATGAGTTTATTTTGCATGCTTTCAGTGGCAACCATCAAACATGATCAATATTTTTGTTCTTGAGTCTTCAGGACTGTCCTTAATATGTAATAACAGCTTGGGTCATAAACGACGCTGTGCAGTGCAGTTACTATCTACAAGGTGAACATGGCAACTGCAGTGCACAGCAGGAAGGTGGGAACATCATACATTATGTTGCTAAACCCTGAAAGCTTACCATACTGCCCTGAAGTTACATCAATTACTGCAGTCAGACTCACCTCCTGTGCTAACCTAAAGGCACATTCCAAGGACTTGTTATCGCAGCGAACAAAGCTTCTCACGCCTGTGTTTATTATCTGTAACACACCACACAGTGTTTTGGCATGTTTATTACATACATTCATCTGACATCCTGATGCCACAAACAGTTGTTATCACATTACTTGCTAGTTGGGGCAGGGCACGGGTATAAGCAGAACCACTGCCTATACACCGTTCTATATACGTTCCAGACGGCCACACTGACTAAAGCTATGAATGCAGTTTCTAAAAGTGCAATAATGTGGACTGGTTGTTCTAAGGTAAGCCTAACAGCAACCATGCTGTGCCAGTTACACCTACATTCAATGTTAGGGAGTGCAGCTACCTTGCTATATAGTTACTAACACTTGGCAGCAAGGTGCTCGCAACATCTGCATGCTAGATTTATTGTGCAATGGTCTACCATGAAGATGTACAGTACTTGTATAACAAACTGTACTGCCCCAAATCTTGTAACACCATAATCATGTGCATCTCTATACTGCTGTTGCTTTACCTTGATTGTCTGGTGGTTATGCAGGACAATATCACGAACTGCAGGTGATGTGAAGTAGATGTTTTTCTTTTTACCCTCACTATTGCGTGTGAAGAAACATGTTGGGCTTAGACAAGAGTCAATATCATAGAAGTCCCTGCAAATAATATTCTGGAAGTAATGACAGTTTCTACAGCTTTATCCACTGACTTGGGGGGCCAGATGCTTACACTAGTGCCTGCCACCTTCTACTGAGAATACATATGTAACACATTACTTGCTACAAAACAGTCTTCCAATTTTCCAGTTCCAGTTCATAATTTTCCACTAAGCAGAAGAACTAAAAGGCAGAATCTAAAATGCTGAGTCAACAGTTGACCAGGTATGCAACTGCCCACTGGCAGACTGTGTTTTGTGTCACAGGAAGGGCCCACACTGAGCACCTGTGACCACATGTGGAAAACGTTTGGACATTGGGACACTTCAGGTTCATGTGACCGTGCATATTGGGACACTGTTTTGTAGTGAATTAAGTTCTTGTATCTTAGTGTATGGCTATCCATCTGATCATCAAGCCACTGGTGGAAAAATTATGAACTTACACACATGCAGAAAAAAAACTCAACCATCGGCAGTTAGCAGCAAAACAACACTTCCAAACAGCCTAACTTCTTGTCTTGGCCTTCGTCCCATTTGGAAACTGATTATGAATAAAAGGCAGCATACTTCAAAAGGACAACTGAATAACAGTAAAATTATTTTGAATTCTAATGTGAATATCAGGTAAGTTGACAGACAGACAGTGACTGTTGTTGTTGTTGTTGTTGTTCAAATGATGGTCATCTACTGGGCTGCAGCACCAAGCAGTATTCAGAGAAATGTAGTGCTGTATCTGTAGGGTAACTGCATTTTCTACTAGAAATCTTCATGAAGCTTCAGCACAGCACTGCAGTTTTTTATAATGCAACTCTGACAACAGGATCAACAGTTGTGATTATCTATGTTACTGAATGATGCTGTCATCTGCTAAGGTCAAACAGCATCAGTGACCAATGAATACGGAGCACTGATGGAACAATACTAGCAGGGGAACACAGCGGTACTTTGTGTTACTTTGTCCACTGCCAATCCCACATGGACTGGCTTGGGATTGAACTTGGGCTTCTACGCTGACAGCCAGCCAACTGAACACCCAAGCCATGGCACAGCCCCATACATAACCTGCAAGTCTTAAAAATTATATGTGCTACTCTGGTCTGTTCTTGGTGTTGGTGTTCACAACTTAATGTAATAATAACTGCCTTTATCTGATACCTTGCAAAATTAAAATCCATTTACTAGCCAATTGAGTGCAAATATTTTGGTACAGCTTAGTCATCTTTTAACACAGTTGCAGATGTACTGTATACAGTGACAGCTGCTGATGACTTCATGTGCCTGCAGTTGCACATAGCAGGGTCCCACTTTTTTCACATTTGACTCACTGTCACACTGGAACCATCAAATAAGAAAATATGACTTTAAAATCTAAAGCATACTACCAAGAATATGGATACCTGAGAGATGGCCAGAGTGGTTCATCCTCTGTGAAGAAAACAAATGGATCTTCTTTGTAACCGTGAAGTCGCCGCCTCTTCCTCTGCAGTCTCCAAGGAACCCTGTCCTCACTCATACCGTCAGCAGCTGCTTTCTCATCACCTGCTGTGGCTGCTGCATCCTTAGCAAGTAGCCGCACCTTTTCGATAACAGCCACAAAGAAGCCTCCTGTGTCTTGTTGGTGAGGCAAAATACGGATACTGAGAAGTGAGAAAAATGTTTTGCAAATGGTGCTTATCAGTGTGATTTTATATTCCGAAACAAACCAAAACCATTTATGCAGAGCAAATCTGTGATTGACATGGACAATCCGTTCTAAAGCTTATGTGTAAGTTCACTAGCATGTAAGACCAACAGTGATAAAATTTAATACATTTTTTGATTGATAAGTTGATTTCCATTGAGAGTTAAAGCTTAAAACAAATGGCAAAAATTATGAAAATTGTATGGAAAACAATTTAACATACACACAAAATACAACACAAATAAACACATAATAAAAATGTGTCATAACATGCCATACCACATCACCATATAATGCAATATACAAGCCCTGCATATCAATTAGACTACTAATGACCACAGAAGTCAGAGTACCTAAACTGTTACAATACAATATTGTACTTGTGTATCCATGTACCCAAACACCACGTTCAATCAGGAACTTACTGAGCAATGAAGTTTGTATCTGGCTGGTGTACAGGGAATGTGAACACAAAACTGAATAAATTCTTATATGGTGACAATTAACTGTAACATTATTCAGCAGGTTACTGGAAATGCACACCATTATAAGAAAAAAATAAAGAAACCTTACATGGAATTTCATGTATATAAGAACACGTGCACAAAAGTGGCAGAAATGATGATTCCATACACCAGCAATGCTCAGAACATGTACAATTAGCACTACTATCATCTAGGTCACTTAGCACTGTAACATCCACTACTGAAGTGACAAGAACCAAAATATATTACCAGAAATTTGCAAGGACTATGTTAAGATAAGGTCCAGAACAACTGATATTATGATCATGATCCTATGAGACACGATACCTGTATTTCAGTATACAGGAACTGTGATCTTCATACTCACCATGGAGAACCTCAAATCCCACAACACTGTCCCTCATCAAAACATGAGAAAACAGCAGATCTACAAGGCCATTAACAGACATAAAAAGACAAAAATCTTGGAAAAAACAAATGTAAATAAAAACACAATTTCAAAATTTCCAAAGTGATTAATGGAATACAAGATATGAGGTTCTCACAGCAGTGTTACAATGATTTGGGTCTTCTGGGATGTTATTCTGTGCTTCTGGCAACAAGTCCATAACATTTTCCAGACACGACAGTCCTTCATAGCAGCAGGAACAACTACACATCCAGCATCACATCCCCAAAAGAACTGAAACATCTTCTTCTATTCAATGGCAAAGTCTAGGTGCAAACAGTCTGTAGCAAATTACAAGTACCGTATAACTGTACAAACAGGAGTGGCACTACCTGCACCTCTACTTTCCACCAAACCACACCACATTCTACTCACCATCGCTCTAAGTTAAACTTTTCCACAACTTCAGGTGCTGGAGGGAACATCTGTGGTCTGATCTGAGTCTGCCACATTTCAGGCACTTCATCATAACTTGTGTATGCTTTCATATCACGGGAGGTTGGCAGCCAATGGGTCAGCCCCTGTCTATACTTCAAACCTGGCAACTGGGATGACACATCTACCAGCTGCACTGCACCTATTGCAAACCAACATAAAGCAATGAACGTAACTTGCAATGTTATGAACACAGCAATGCATATATAAGACATTGCTGACTGCACAGCTGATATCAACGAGAGTCAGAAGTTAAACACAAACGTGTTTCATACGATTGTACATCTCTAAATCGTTATGTTCGTTTGCTGCAAACACAAATATATCCCTGAAGAACACAATCAACAGCAAAAGTTCAGCAACACCTTGCCAGATGCATAATGCTATGCTTACTGCAGCCTCTCAAGTTAATGGGAGATGAAAAGAAGGGAGGTGAAATAAACTCACTAGGAGGACAAATGTCACACAGGATCACACTGTGATCAGCACACAGCAGCTATTACAGAGTGACACATCCCTGAAGAATGCAGATCACTAAATATAATGTGTTTCAGCTGCTCAAAGCTAATGGCACATCAAGACACCAGTCTTCTGGGGTGTGACACTGCATTGTTTTGACAACTAGTCCCTGACATTTAGAAGGATCAAAG
>JGI20166J26741_11434808_pt1 | contig 13755 bp, 11 predicted proteins | sample TergutCu122P5_FD_26741 | JGI IMG/M metagenome (IMG submission 26741)
CCCCCCACCCACACACACACAATATTCCATTGGCAACAAGTTATGAGAAAAATTACTCAAGAGAAACAAAAATTTTAATAGGGGACTGGATGGAGAGGGTCAACTTGAAGAACAGTAAATGGATGCAATGGAGATCTTAGAAAATATTGTTTTTCAAGTTATGTAGATAGAAATAAGCAAGCATAAGGCAACTGATGTTCACTGTAGCATTCTCATTTCCAAAGTATCCTGTTACTGCCTTGTCAGGAATGATAAACATGAATGTGGTAGCCCATATTTATTGCACCATAAAAACACATGTATGAACACATTAATTATAGAAGGGATTATATGTAATCCAGTGTGCTTTATTTTGTTCATGGGCTTTGTGATGTGATGTGAATAAGGATTTAAACACATCAGAAGCTTTTGGATCATTTGCAATACTGTAAGATCCTTTTGTCTTCTTAAACACTGGATCTTCAATGTCACTCCCTCCTGGTCTCTTGACTGATACATTATCTCTGACACCTGCAATGACAGAAACAATGCACTAAACTGTTCATTCAAAATGTGAAACTGTTTATACATTCAGTTAAAGTTCTAAGCATCAGTAACACTGTAGAAGTACACATCAAACACTTCACAAACGCATTCAGCAGAAGGAATTAAAAAAAGCACTAGCATCCATTTGTTCCAGTTACTTATATATAATATATATATAAAAATAAATAATAGAATATAGAATAAAACAAACATGATTTCAGTGCACACTAAACTCAGGTGGAAGGATGCTTCATTCACATACTGTCATTAATATGGGACTTGGTAACCACTGAAAATACAGGTTATGAAATTTATGCACAACATAATTTTGTGTATTTCCAAAACAACAAGAAATGGCAACAGTGTACTGCACATTTGACTGTTCTCTAACTTTTGTCAGAAACATTTTCTACTTTGATAAATATTAAGGAGTTATGCTTGAGATATGGACAGAAATGAATGTAAGCTCTCATCTAAGTAGCAAAATTTTTACCAACACTGGGAATGTGTCCACAGATTCTATTACAACTCTCCAGTTTCAAATTTCACGTAAATATGTTCAAGAGTTCTCGAGTCATTGCATGCAAACAGAAAGAACAAGTCTTCAAAGCATCTGCCACTGGAATAATGAAACCTAATGGTTCCATAGAATAATGGAAAATACATAACACACAGTTCTAACACAAGTATACTTTTCCAGAAATTTATAACTTTACTTTCCTAGATAAACAGCCTGTCACAATACCAATTAATACCTATTTCCATAAACATGTGAGGCAGAAAAATGAGTGTAAGTGATCTACTAAAAAAAAAAGTAAAAAAGAAAAGAAGACTACAAGCAAAGAAAAGCTATGTGAACAATATGCAAAATGCAACATTGTAAAGTTCACCCTAGACCAGACCATGAAAGCCCATGAGAGGAGCAGACTTACAGCCCTACTCTTTCTTTAACCTTGACACAAGATGGGGTGGGTAATCGATGCCATGCCCCAGCTGCTTTACCCCCCAGAAAGAACCAGTATCCACTGTACAGGAGGTTGGGTGGGTCCCAGGGCCAGTCTGAACAGGTGCAGAAAATCTCGTCCCCACCAGAATTTGATCCCTGGACTGTTCAGCCCAGAGCACATCGCTATACCAACTACACTATTCTGCCCACAAACGCCACATTGGAATACTGCAAACTTTATTGAGATCTGTACAGGGTGATACAGAGAAACCTGACAGTTCTGAAATAAACATAACTGAAAAACAATTACTGTGAAGTTTTCCATACCATGCATTCTTGTATAGCAATTATATCTTTAATATTCCAACTAAATACACATTATAAGGTTCTAACAACCTTATAAAAAGCAGATAGTTTTCAGCAAGTGATACAAAGTTCTCCCTGAGAATGGTGCAGTACACACCAAAGCATATAGGAGAGAGTTATTACAAAAATATATGCATTCAATTATATAATGTGCATTTAGTTGGAATATTAAAGATAAAATTGCTAACTGAAAAACAATTTTTATCATAGGTTTTTCAACGAAATGTAGTACATTTCAATACATTTTGTATACATCTTTTACATTTTAAAAATCATCTCACCAAGATGACTTCCATCCATCTGTATACACTGTTGTACTCTTAGAATGCATTCTCCTCATTACCGTGCATGTCATCTCAACCCATACTGTCACAGTTTCTTCTTTGATGCTGTGTTTCAAAGCATCAATAGTCCTAGGGCAATACCTTCCACTTGAGGTATCTCCAGACAAATAAAAGAGATCTTGCAAGCCATTCAGCATCTCCATTCCATGAAATTACATGTACTGGAAATATCTGCTGCAGAACATCTGAGTTTCTCACAGTAAGCCAATTGCCCAGCTTGTTAGAACTACAAATTGTGGAGGTCATCATGCCGTAATACACCAAACTAATGTCACTATTAGTGTGTTGCCTTCATTATCTTCAAACGAGGTGGAAATTGTCAGCCCAAAGAATACTATCATGTTTTCAGGATGGTGTGGAGATGGTAAAAAAATTATTTTACAAAGATGTATCTTCTTCCAACAACAGCACATTTCATGATGTTCTGAGCCTACAACTTGACTGTCTTGCAAATATAGGAATATTATTATTACTATTAAGTAAGAGTGGTGGCAAAATAAATGTTGAGTTGTAACAGCTGACTCATGGTTTCCCATGGTTTCCAATAATATTTTGATTCTGAAGCACAATGTTGTGTGGACTAGCATTACATTAGTACTATACTGCTTTCACAGCTAAGCCATGTACCTAAGACCACTTATTCTCACTCTTAACAGTTACAGCCTTAAAGCCAGTTCTAAAATTAGTCAAGTTCCCCTGCTGCAGCCTCTAGTACATTACATTAAAATATACCCAACAACTTTCTAAGTGTTGTGTAAAAAGAGGAAACTGTAGAACCAAATGACAATTTTCACAAACACTGGTATGGGGACTGGACGCTAGAACAATGCCATTATTTTTTAATTTCATAGTCAGTACCAATATGATGAACAGGAACTGGTCAGCTGGGAGTGACACTAACACTACCAACTTCAAGGTTCTGAAACAATGTATGGTAATAGGGCTTCAAATACTATGAAACTTTTGTTATGGTAATATATATATATATATATTACTTTAACAAGAGTTTCATATATATATATATATAAAACTCCCCCCCCCCCGGAAAAATTTCATGTGTGTGTGTGTGTGTGTATATATATATATATATATAGTTAACCCCCACCAGAATGTAAAATAACAGCATCACAACTATGGGAATATTTTCTATAGTCTTTACTTGATATGAAGTGATTGTGAAATCTACAATTAGAAATGTGGAGAACATGTAAAACTCGTGAGTCATACGTGACAAATCCAACACACACAGAATCCAATTGATGAGTTCTTCATAGAAATATAAGCAGAAACAATAGATATGTGGAAACAAAAATGTATTCAACAGAACTGGCTTCATGAGCTATGCTTGGCAATTTTTGTTAAAAAATTTACCCTTTAACACTGAACGACTTATAAAGACATTGCGCAGCAAGCCCTTTAAAAAGCCAAACAACTTATAAAGTCGTCGCAAACAGTGTGTCAAAATTTGGAGGAATTCTGTTCACTCCTATTCGGTTAACTGATGTAGCTTACTATGCTACAGGACCCCTGAAGGTCAGGCTTTCATTCGGGAGCCAGAATGTACATCCTCCACCTCCTAAACCCCTCCACATACACCGATATATAAATAGACACTTGGTAACTGCGCATTTTTCCCAGCTGACTAATACGGTTCTGAAACTGCTTGCTTTGACTATCGCTTGCTCTGGACTTCACTGTGGGTTGAAATATCAACACTGGCGTATGAAACAAACCCTAGTTGATGACCAGAAAGGTTGTCAGTGGCATACTGTACCACATAATTCAGACAAAACTAATGCTCAAAAATTGGAGATATCCACAAAAACCAATGTTTACAGCTACAGTATGGCCCAAAGACACGCCTCTTGTAGTGCTGGAGTAATCCGTAGGGGTTGTGGGTTAGTAACATGCAACATACAGCTGTCAATCTACTAACATCTTGGGCACCCTCAAATGGGTGGAATTTTATAGAGCAGTCACATCGTAGCTTTAGATCTGTTTTGCTGCCACCGTGAAAGACGTTCATATCAGACTGGTATTATGTTTCTGCAACTGTGCCAAGTCGTACATAGTAGTCTAAACAAGGCAGATGATTGTGGGTAACAAACAATGGCCAGAAAAAATAAAACTTGAGGAGGAAGCCAAAAGTGAAATTCTGGTTGTTGACACTGACTCGGGGAATCAAGTGCGGAGGCTAGCGATGTGGAAGACTATTTTGAGGAGGAAGAAGAAGAGGAACAACAACAGCAGCAGCAGCAAACCTCAGCAGAAGTCACCACAACAAACACTGGCCAGCAAAATCACCAACCCACCTGCACTGCCGCCTGTGTTCTTCTCGCGACCAAAGAAAGGGCACACAGTGCGCCAGATGTGACGTGGGCCTGTACGTAGTGCCTTGTTTCGCAGAATATCGCACAAAAGTAAATTTTTAATAAATCACCCTCTTTGTGAATACTGTGTGTCAAGATAAAACAGTGATCCAAGGTGCCACAGACCTTATGCAGCAGCCAGAATTATGTATTGAACTACTTACACCATATTTTATATAATGTATGTGATTCACAGGCCTAAATTTATTATAAAAATAGGTGAATATTTTTTCCCGGATAAACCAATTCACTAGCAGAGTGCAAAATTTTATTTCATTAAATTTGAAGGAAAAGTCTATGAGATACGCTCTTTTTCCCCCTAAGAGTAAGCAGTAAAATTTAAAACCCCAGTAAAAAATCTTGGCAGGCGGCAGTCCTCAGAGGGATTTAATTCCGGTGTCAAAGGGTTAATACAGCTAGGATGCAAGATTGTAAAAAAGTGTCCACAAAACATACTCAGTGTTTCAGCACATTACACTTTTGTTACCTTGCTACGTAACTGAATGAAACAAAGAAGGACAAACTTAGAATTTATGTTAGTACAGACTCACATGCACACTTTTATAGTGCCTCATATATTCATGCAAAGCAAAATTCTGCTCTGCCTAAACACACATAAGCATTTCTGGTGGTGTGTCAATGAATGCCATAAACCTGTGTTTTACAGTTTCAACACTGTCTACATTTTCAACAGCAACATAAATGTCACACATATACACATGCATTCAAGCAGCATTAAATCTGGGGACCTACAAGGCTACACACTTGTAATTTAAAGCACTTAAAATGGAGCTATTACATCAAACAATGCACTACCATGTGGGGAAACTTCACTTCCTCTTCTTCCAGTAGTAGAAAAACTATGTTTTTGAGCATATCAAGGCAAATGATGTACGTTATACTAGCCTCAGAACTTAAGACAGGAAGAATGCCACTATGATATCTACCACATTACCAGATTTACAGACATGGAACTTTATTTATGCAAACTATAAATGCATATTATCACTTTTGGTTCATCCAATTACGTTTTAATGGATGACACTTCGAAACACCGAATACATCTTGGAGACACTGTACATTTTTAGCATATGATGTGCCATAATACCAATACTGCAAATGCTTAACACATAACACAACAGCCCAATTAGTATGAACAATTACCAGTTACAATACTTACACCCACCCGATAATTTTTTTGCAAGTGCATGTAAGACTAGTATCTACTGGACATTCAACACACTTAGTTGTACTCCATCAACATACCACTCAGTTTACTGCCAATCTTCAGCATCAACTTTGCATCTGACTTCCCATTTTGTAAGTCTGATTTTCGTCGTCCATCCTCCCCAGCAGTAGATGCCTTGGTCTCTTCTTTATGATCATGGATTTCACTTGACAGCTCTGACATATTTTTTGCATCACCATGACCGTCATTTGATGTTTCCATTGACGTGGCTGTTGCATCAGCTTGCCCTTTGCGTTTTGTATTGTTACGAGCTTTCTTTTCAGCTTTGTAGCGGGCCTGGCGAGCCTCTAGCTTTGTCCTCATAAGATCCAAGTCCTCAGGGCTCCCATTAAGAACAACTACATCTTCTTCTGAGAATGGCTGTTGGCACTGGATTAGAATAGAAAAAGGAGAAAAAAATTATACAGATGGATAGTGAACAGAACTGCCTGCACATAATATTTCAAAACATTTATTTATAAGCAAAATCAAGTAATGAAACTATTCATACAAGCCCAAAATCTATAATTAATACCTCTTCATTTCTGTATGCTGTAGCACATAAAATGTATATCTAAAGATGCCCTGCCCTTAAGACCTGAAGGTATACTGAGGACAAGGAAGTGAAGACCTACATATTACATACGTAGATGAGTGGACTGATCAGCTTTACACTCCAAACACTGGGAAAAGAGCTCCTGGTACCCACTGGACTGAAACCAGCATGGTTTCAGATGTGGGTCCTGGGGCAAATCAAATTACACAGGCTTTTAACACTTTGTGTTGGTGAAAGCAACAAAATTCAACTGCAGCAATCTGCAAGCATACGTTCATTATGCCTAGCTGCACACTTGCAACAGAGTTCATTCTTATGTACAGAGTATCAATAATTTCCTTTCCAAGCACAGGCAGATATGATACTGGCTTGTTTAAGGGAGCCAGACCACATGGTGTTCTGCACTGTCAATGCTGGAACATGAGATGGATGCTTAGGCATGTGTTATGACTCAATGAACACCAGTGGACAAGCATGTATGAGAAATGTGTTCTGTTAGTTAAAAAAAAAAAGTGTGCATTTGCAATACTTTCAAAAAGTAAGGATGACAGGGGGAAATATCGCCAAAAGGTTAGTAGAAAAACACCCTGTGCCAATGGCAGTGTACAAGAACAATGTACATAAAAGTGGAATAATTCTTAACAGCAGGTTTAGTGACAGGCAGAAAAAACACACAAAAATGTTATGGTTTAAATGAAGGGAAACTGGATGCTCAAATGAAAACCCCCAGAAAAACTGTGTGCCAGTTGACAAAAATCATCAGCTTGTGAACTGAGGACTGACACCTCAATGCATACAGCCAATTACAACAAACAACACCCCCCCAAAAAAAACTTTTAAAACTATGCCCATGTAAAATTACAGGCACACAACAACTATTTCCTCCAGAATGGGAAACAAGGGAGCAGTATTGTAGATGGTTTCATGAGTTGATAACTAACAGTTCTTTTGGTCTGGAACACATGATTTTCTTGGGTAAAGCATGGTTAGCATTAAATTGAAATATGCAAGCAGGCACAATAACAGATACCGATGTCTGGAAAATCCCCATGCAGTTCATAATGTTCCTTTGCATGACCTTGCACTCACAGTCTAGTCTGCACTGACTGTGAACAAAATCATATGGCCTAAGTTTCTTGAAAGAACAATAAATTCCTAACACTGATTTGGTTAATTCTGTCACTGTTCTTTACATAATTAACAGAAAGAGGACAAACCAATGGTTACTTCATGCAGGACATGCCACAGTCCACCTAAACTTCTCAGTGACTGCTCTGTAAGAGGTACTTGGAAAACCAGTGATACCTTACAGATGGTGGCCTCCTAGGCCTATTTATATCCATGCAATTGTTATTTGTGGGGGACAAGAAAGAGGGTTTACTGTGAAAAATTGGCATTATTTTCAAGAAATGAAAGACAGTGTTTCAAGACAAACTGCTAACGTTTCAGGACAAAGAGTTCTGTTATGTGACAAGAAATAATGTCAGAAGGTATAAGGCCACCTTAGAAGCAGGAGGTCAGCATTTTGACTGTCTTGTATGAAATAAGGGATGTAGAACTGCAGGGCAATGTAACTCTCCATATTTAAAATGCAGACCTTCTATACCATAAAGCTCCTGTGACAGCTGCCATGCTCAGGAACACAGTTTGTGGGATATTGTGTATGTTAAGTAAAAACTCCATTTCATCAATTCACTATCCAATCAGACTGAATCAAAATCAAGATCTGCACACAAATGTCATACCAATATTGTCACCAAACCTGTTTTGAATTACATCTTGTTTTCATCCCACTGTTAATTAGAGTGCGTTTGAAACCAGATGGCACACGGTGACACATGGGAGGGGAAGTGAAGGGGAAACTGGCGAATGGAGTGTGTAGCCAGTACTCTCACACTTCCTCAGAATGTGGTGTATCCAGCATTACTAACACTGATGCACACACCTCGGCTGCCAGTAGTCGACTGAACTGACGCCCCTGCCGATTTAAATGGACGTGTCTGTTTCGGCGAAAGATGAAATCTTGTTTCTGCACGTGTGCCAACACATTTCAAACGCACTGTACTAATCCTTTAAAAAACACTCTGATAAATATTAAAAAATAACAATAAAAATGACATAACATTATGCCCTCTAATTACTATGTCACATAATAACAGCAGCTTTTCAAAAACAGTGAATATGTAGTAACAATAACCAATGATGAAAACAAAGACAAAAGATCAGCAGATATTTCAACTGAACATAAATTACTTTGGAAGTGAAATTCAAGGAGCTAATTCTACTAACCTCAAAGTTAGGATGGTGCATAAGAAGCAATACATATTTTGGGATGTGAATGCAGAGGGACCCAAAATATGGGGCACGGGTGGTCACCCTATTTTCCCCACTCTAGGGCCAGCTCTAGACTCTTGAGCTTTCTGAATGGGGTGGCAGAGAGAAAAATCCCAACTGTCCTATTCAACATTATATTTAGTATATGTTTTTCTGTAGTTTGTTCCAGAAAGTGCTTTGTACATATGAATTTCATCTTATAACATATTTACAGAATACAGAAATATACTTATCAAGAAGATTGATTCTACATAAGTTAAAATGTAACTAAAGTTATTAACACCAGTTCCTGCTCATACAAATGGTTTTGCGGCTAAAAACCACACAAACTACTAAGCAGGTAAGGTCAGATTCAAAAGTGAACATGAATATTTGTGATGTCTTAAGTTGTATTGTGAAGATTTCCTAGGAATTATTTCACAAATCTATGCCCTAGAAGAAGGAAACATAACTCTGGGCAATAAAGAGATGGAACAACAACATAGAGCTTACTTTACTCAAACTTTAAATAACCATCTTTGAAAGCAAATTCTAATACACTCCTCAGCACAGACTCTTCTCTGAATAACTAATATCTTCATGAGGGATATTATGTTGTGATATATTAATGACAAGAGAGAAATAGAAACAATCACAACTATATTCTGTATCCATTTAATTAATTTCTTTAAGTATTTTATATTGCCTGATGAAAGGATTTTGAAAAAGCTGAAACATGTTGCAATATACAGTAAATTATATAAAAACAATTGTGATTGTTTTTATTTCTCCATTGCCAACTAATAATAATTCCAACATTGAAGAAACTATAATATTAAAAAACTGACTGACATTATAATATACTTACTTAATTAACTTGGACCAACACTATTTAGTTCTCATAATCACTGCTTATTTCCCCAATATCCAATCTAACATTATCTTATTACCTACATCTTAACCTTCCAAGTCACCTCTAATACTGTACGCATTTATTTTGTTCCCACGTGTGCTGCTTGAGGGTCTCATCCTTTGTACTTTAACACATTAACAGTGCATGGTGAAGAGGATATACCACTGAAATCATCATCAGGCAATTTTCTGTAAGACCCCTTTTTTATGTCTTCAAAACAGATAAAATACAAGACATGATGACACAAAATTACACTACTGTGCAATGAAAAATGGCATTTCCTCAGTTTCATCTGGTCATACTTTAGGTGTTAATCACTTCTATTTCCTCTGCATGACATGCAGTCCATAGTACACACAGCAGACATTATACAGCAGGACAGAAAAGATTTGGGTAAATCTCGCCAGTTTCTCCATGTCAGGAGAGGTACCAGTAGATGGATTAAGTTGCTGAGAACTGCGTGTCTCAAGATCCCCTTGTACACTGTTACACAAGAACATCTAAACCACTAACACAGCAAGGACCTGGATAACCTGTCCTACAAGACAAGCGGAGGAAAGCAACAAGAATAATGAAATGAGTAGCCTGTCTAAGATTTCCATGGAGGCAGCCTCTCCACCAAAACAATTACTCCAGTTACTTGTCAAAATTCAATCCTTTAGTTTTCTGCTGCAAGAGCTAGAAGGACAGCACACCACAAAATGGTGAAAATCAATAAAAAGAACTAGAATAAAAGCATTAATACACAGTCATCATAAATAAAGGGGACAGGAAATAAACAAGAAATGTTAAAACTCAGCACATGAAATGAAGATGCAGGAATCAAAGCACAGACCAAGAAAATGCTCAAACACAATGCATTTGACTTAACATCAGAAATGTAAATACAGGAATTGAAACACAGACCAAGAAAGCCCTTGAAACACATGCCCCAAAATTATGACATATATCAATATCTAGTGGTGTCCCAATGGAAATGCATTCTGCTGTAGGTATGGCCACATTTATTAGGAATATAATGGAAATTTACAATGTAACTATACTTTCAAAAGTTACAGAGTAGTTATGGTATGACTTATTTATCCAGGAATATGAACTTCAAAGAGAAAAAATAAACCTTCATAACAGGTATCAAAGCCATAATGTTTTCACCCACTACCTGAAGTAAAAGCAAACAGACATTATAACATCAGAAAAGCATTACTCCATACTTGTAAGAGCTAAAATTGTTGTTCAATATTAATTTACTTTGACCTTGCTAAATCACACATCCATCCAGTACAAACATGGTTGTGTAATGACAGAAATAACAAAAACATTTAACCACTGCACACTGCAAAAAGAATCATTTCCATTTTAGAAAGTGACCAAGCAAATGACTTCAAGCAAGTAAAATTGTCTCTGTATATCAGAAACACACAAGATGTCCCAAACCCTTACAATTATTTCTTCAGGCCTTTTGCATGCAGTTTATACATGACAGTAATATGGATTTTCATGTGTGCATATTGATACACATATTGAAATGTTGTTTTACTCATTAAAATACTTCCTCATACTTTACACACTGTCTCATTCCCAAAAACTGTATGAAATAAAAGTAATTCTTCCTTAGAATTTTATTATTTCTATCATCTTCTAATTTTGGCTAACCTCTTACCTTATGGCACAATTTGGTTTTCACTTCTTTGAGAGCTCTTTCTGACATGACACAGCCACAACCCCACAGAAGAACAAACCGAAACTTCCCATTCATCTCAAGTCCAATCACCGGGCAGATGTATGGTGCTGACTGGCGGTCAACATATGCATCGCCTTTCTCTGCAGATGGCTTAAATGTTGGATTTGGAGTAAGCTGCAGGTCTTTAATATCCTGCAATACAAGTACAATTTATGCATCCTTAATTATTTTCTTCTTAAAATACATGGAGTTCACATGCTGAATTAGCAAAGAAACTGGACATATTCAAAATGTGTATCGTTACACTACACTTAACGTCGGGCTGGAATCTTGTGGAATGTTTTCACAGTTGTACTGTGCATCTTGATGTTATCAAAGTTTTATTTACCAACTGATGCACAAAAGAGTTGCTTTAAAAGAATATTAAAATTTACATGAAAACAGCTCCTATATGTTTCGGTTCAATCACCATCAGGGAGCGTATTATTTGAGCTTGCTAAAGTTATAGTTATTAAAATAATCAGTTAAAATACATCATTGTGGTTGGTTCGGTGGCATGGCTGCATATTTTATTAGGTCCTTATTGGTGTGTGTGCGTAGTGCACTGTTCCGAACATACTTGGCTCTAGGAAGGAGACCAAGAACAATCTTGTTATCTTCACATCCCATATTACAGGAAAAATTCAATTACCTATCATTTTCTATTAACATTTGCAGTCCAAATTATTTTTGTGACTTGCAACAGTCCAGTCAAAATTCTACATAAAACATCAAATATCCAGAGTTCAAAAGCAGCCACTAAACAACAGGCACTTCAGGGAAAACCAACAAAAAACCAATGTCAAATAAAGCATCAATCATTGGACCTCTTACAGTGGAAATCGTCGTCAAGTTTAACTTGACACTGGACTTGTGTTAACCATCAGAGTGGTGAGCCACTGTGTGACAAAGGTGTAGAGGAAAGCACACCACATGGGGCACAGTAATTAAGACAGCATTCTTTTTGAACCTTGACCTATTCTGTAATGTTCACAGGTAAATACACATGCTGTAGTATGCAATATTATAAAGAATTTCATTTGCAGCATGCACTGTCAAATTTTTAAGCACCCACCTATTCTCACATTTATCACTGCTTCAGTCCCAACCCAGAAAATCAAAGTTTTACTGTATTTGCAGGCATTTTTATATTTCTCAAAAACAGCACCCACATTCAGTTACAGGTTATACAATGCCAGGCTAATTACTTTGTGTTGGATTCAGTAAACATACATAATGTACAAAACTGTATACATACTGTAAGAATATATAATAACTATTAAAGTCATGCAAACACAACACTTTATTGTTAAAAAATTATATTACTTACATGCAGTGACATCATGTATGTACACAATATAATTCTGCTTACAGTAGTGTGTTTTGACTTCATTTTTTTACTATATAATTAAACAACCCAACAGGATTATCAGTCAACCTTATTATATCAACAGACACAAAAATACTAATCAAAAGGTTCATACATATATTTTAATTTAACAAGTAATGCACTCTCAGAAATTTGATGGTAGGTAGGGTGATACTGTCAATAACACAACTAGAATTATCTAATAGATGGATTTATTAGAAATTAAGAAACAACATGTCTCGGCCTATCACTCGCCATCATCAGGTCTCATCTTAAATAATGATGTAAGAGTGTTATACAATTATTGCAAACGTGCATTAGTGGTGGGATCCCATCGCCTATGTGTTTGATTAGGCGATGGGATCCCAACACCAATGCACGGTTGCAATAATTGTATAACACTCTTACAGCATTATTTAAGATGAGACCTGATGATGGCCAGTGTTAGGCCAAAACATGTTGTTTCTTAATTTCTAATAAATCCATCTATTAGATTATCCTAGTTGTGTTATTGATGGTATCACCCTACCTACCATTAGTTTACTACACAACGGAGATGGCAGACCTTAAAATCAGAAATTTGATTCCAACATATGTTAAAGTCAAGATCTCTAATACATACCCTGCAGCTAATTTAACAAAATTTAAAGCTCAAAACTTGTGTATTAAAAACATATTCAAAATTCTACACAAGGAGAAACAAAAACTAAATGACTTGTATGAATTCATCCATGACTAACTAATGGAAGAAAACATGGCATGTAATTGAACATGGTAAAAATGATACATTAGATCATGAAATTAAAAGAAAATATGAGACTTAGACAGGAAATTAAACACTTTACCAAAGACTCAAATAGATGAACACAAACAGACAAATAATTTGCACCAATGAGTAGTCAATAAAACCAATATTACTGTTTCAAATGCAGAACTCTATCTTAACACATTCACTGCCAAAGATGACATACTGTCGTTTTAGTAATTCCTGCTTAAGAGTGCCAGTGACGACCGTAAGTCGTTCTAATTTGTCAATCGCGCGCATTCCGCTCTTTCAGCTCATATCAGCTACATGACCTTCATTATAGGCGGGAAACTTATACAGT
>JGI20166J26741_11434919_pt1 | contig 13751 bp, 8 predicted proteins | sample TergutCu122P5_FD_26741 | JGI IMG/M metagenome (IMG submission 26741)
CGTCCAGCCCCTGGGCAGTCGCTATACCGACTACGCTACTCGGCTCCCAATATATTAAGTGCCATTAAATATTTTTCCTGTGATGTATTTATCAGATTGATCGTTGTACGTTTCCTTTAAGAAATCTTGTTCTTATTATTTCGCAAGAGAAACACTGCTTATCTGAATTCCTTCGTTCTGCTAAAGGGTTTATATTCCACATCATTTCGTATTTTCAACTTGACGACCAGGTGTTCAGAATGTATACTGTCCGTAAGTCGGGGGTACCTGTACGGGTAAAATTGTAGCCTAGTAGCGTTACTGTCATATATGCCCTTATACTCGTACATGCATTCACCTTCTCGAGTACCAATAAAGTGTGAAAAGTGACAGTGTGAAAGGTGTGCAGTTATTTCCCTTACTCTCGAATATGCCAGTATTAGTAAGTTTAACATATGCTGAAAGACCTTTAGCATCGGACTTTATAATGCTTCTCGGCAGCAACAATCTTGAAAGAAGAACACTTTGTGCAGTGGACCTCACATTATTTTAATTGCCCGAAACACCTTGTTATATACTTTTTATCCTGCAGATTTTGATCTTGCCTGGATTTCTCCAGAATCGTAATGTCGCAAGAGTTCAGTGGAACGGAAGTTTGGAAGAATTTCTTTAGTTCATTTTAAGACCGACGTTTGTTTACGCTACAAACGTGTGCCCATTATGAAGACCAATCGGTTAACGCAACATGCGCGACTCACAAAACAGGCCTACATACACGTATAGCTGTATAGCAGGGCAAAAGGAGAGCTTCTTAATGTTAAACGTGATGGTATATAGAAACCACTGAGCGTTAAGGTTTAAGATAATATGGAAATGAAAGTGCAGTAGACAAAGTTAGTGCTCATAACATGATTCGACCGTAATCGATTACTGATTAACCGAACGCAGAAGATAATGGCGGGCAAGCTTAAAATACCATACCTTGTAAGCGTGTTATATTTTATCACTCTAGTACCTGAAAATTAGACGCAGTAACTTTATTTCATCTTTCATCCTACATATATTTAGCCATTAACTAGACATGTTTTGTTTGCAGAAGAAATATCCCTTCGGACGTGGAGTGCGGTCTATCATTTCTAACCGTAAAGGTGTGTTGTCTTGTTTAATGGGGTAATAAATACACAATGCGTGATATATAAGTACATAATTATAAGACAAATTAACAATCGTTTGAAAATTACTATACTCATCAATTCATGCTCAAAATTTGAAGTGGAGTTGTTTTTAATTTATGAGATAAAATCTGCTTATTTACTCTACTTACACTTATGAGCAAACATTATTCTACTTTGTATTTGAAGGGCAATAGATACTTCGTCCTATCATTTGCTGCTATTTTCACTTGAGGCATTATGTTGTTGACATACTACGATCAACTATATGACATCACTTTAGACAAGTCTGTAACCTTAACTTACATATGTTTAAGTCCTGTTAATATTACAGCACTTTACTAGTGAGAATAATGCTTTTGTATGTGTAGACATGCAGACATTACCAAGTGGGATTGCTTTTTTACTTTAAATTCAAGTATGACTGAAATTAAGACACAAAATTTATATCTTTTCAACTGCAGTTATGAGATATGATGTGTCAAAAATAAATGTTTTACCATCATGAATTGTGAACAATGTTAAATTGAAAAATAATGACACCCTCACTTATATTATCCTCAAGACTTTGAAGCTGTGGTGATATTGGTTGTTGCCATAATTTTGGGTTCTGCCTGACACAACAAGTGTGAAAAGATTGGTGACACTGAATTATTAATATTGTGGTGTATATGTTCCATTAATTTTTCCCTCTCCTGTGACTGAATAATTAATGTGACAGTAAGTTATGGATCAGATATTGTACAGTATAATGCCTGCATTCATGCTGTGTTCAGGAATTCCTGACTAGAACACTGACACTGGTATTCTTAAGGAATAATACTAATACATCCAAATGATTGCTAGATTTACACACATAGCACATGCACACACTAGTGCTCAAATCTGGCCATCTTTGGCTAAAAGAAATGTGATGGTTTCTTAGCAAGATATACTCCTCCGCTACACAGCAAATGAAAGATTCTCTCTTCGTGTTGTTCAGTGGAACTTCTACCCTGATTCTTAGCTCCATTTCAGTCAATGCAAAGAGCATATTTTCTGCTACTTTTAAACATGGTCATAATCTGTTTTTAGGTGCTTTCACAAAATTGTGAAGAGAAACTCTTAGCTACATCATGCATTTACCATTAAAGCACTGATGTGCAACATTCCATATTTTTATATATTTGACACTTATATGTAACTCAACAACCACACACACAGAATGCACTGTTTTGTTTCCACTGTAAAATGGTTACATGAATGCACCAAAATATTACATTATATATACACTGTCTATCCCTGTATCAACATAAGTTATAAAAACTATATTTATTCAGATTGTGTGCTGTTGTGGAGAAGGCTCCTTAGACTGGAAGTTCTCTAACAGGTTACTTAACTCTCAACTGTTCATGGAAGACCCAACTGGCATAAGTTAGTGCTTCTTTTACAAGCACTTTTCCAACTGCAAAATTTGTGGTACAAGTATTAACTGATTACAACCTATATGAAGGCACTGCATTGACATAAAGAGTTTTATATATTATGGAGACATGAACCATAAATGTGATATAGCTGATCTTGATTTATTGCATGTTTAGGTTTACATCCACTGAAAAAGGCAATGCTAGAAGAAACAGTGAAGAAGATAGTAGGGAAGGGTTCACGAAGTACCGCTGCACATTCGGCTAGGCAAAGGTATATAATGCCATATGTCTTCAGGTATTTTATCCTTGTTTGTATTTTGCAAATGGGGAATTGTTTCTTTTATGTAAATGTAGAATTTTTTCGGTTAATCAAATAGGTTTCTTTTTAAGAATACCTGTGTTTATCCTTATATTCCCTGATCCTGCTAGGAACATCAATAGAGTTGATTTCAATTAATCTTTTGTTTTATGAGTATCATCATAATACTGAGAGATATCCCCATTTTGGTACCATATAACAGTACACTATTGTTAAAAATATAAACACAGAAACAGTGCAGAATTGTGACACGTAGAACTGTAGTTCCATTGAGTGCATTGCACCACCATGTACTGCAGAATTTTTGTGTCATGAATAATCCTTGAAAATAAATGCCACTAAAATGTAAAATAGCAAAATGGTAAACACAGAAAATATTTTAGTGTGATGACAACAAATGTATTGTGACTCAATGTGTGACATTTTATGGTGATGGAATAAGTGCATTATGTTACATGTGATACTACAGGCATATTATGCCACCAACTATTTACCAGTTGACACAACTTCATATTGCAGAAGCCTTACTATTCAGCAATAGGTATGTTTTTCTAGCTGTCTAAGCAACAGAAATGTATTCTTTATGAGTTATGTATTAAGAATCACAATTAATTCCATTCATAATAGCCTTCATAAGCATCTGGATTGTGACTATTCAACTTTTCAAGTTCATACTTAGAGACTATGCAATTTCTGGCAGTATTCCACCCTGGATCTTGGTTGCAGCAACAACAGTATTGAGAATTCACCGTCTCCAGACGACCCTGTTCCTGACATGATGTTTGAATACAGGCATAATGAACACACTACTGGCAGGTAAGGACAGTTTTTGGCTGTGTCAGAGTACTGAGCTTTTGATGATGCGGTGATCATTTGTAAAATATGTCTGAAAATGTGAGTACACTGTTACTTATAGGTCACTGTGCTATATCAGACCTGCATTGTAACCACTTAATGTTTTGTATCATGAGATACATGATTGCTTCCAGGTTTAAGAGTTTTTAAACATTTTAAAAGGATTTATTAGTGGTAGTTCTATTGTAATTTTGTTACAAGTTTTGATTTCTTTACTTACTTAAATCAATGCACTGCATTGTCAAAAGATGTACATGAAGTATGTATTCTGTTACTAAAACAGGCATAATATGATAGTGTTATCCAACAGGTAGCTAATATATCAGCTTTTTCTCTTCTTTCAATTTTATTGTATTTATAAATTTAAAGAAAATTATAATGCGGTTGAGTCCTATGTTATTACTTACAGGACAGCTTCTGGAAAACTTCAGAATCAGCACAAGAAGAAATGGCAGATGAAGAATGTGGTAGAATTCCCAGGGACATCTAAAAACCCTAAAGTAGCTAAAGTCAAAAACACTGAAGACAGAAACAAATCCTCAGAAAGCCCTGTGATGGAGTACATGGAATATGCTGTGGCAGTTACATCGCACTGGGACAAGGAGTTTGTAAAGAAATTCAGCACAAAGAGTATGTAATCACTTAAAATAATTGTGAGCTACCAGTAAAATAATACAACCTGATTTTATAGTAGTTGCAGAAATAATTTCATCAGCTCTTATACAAGTTGTTCATGTTATTTAGTTGAACATTCAGTTAAAGATGTAGGAATAACTCGCATTTCTAGATTATTGAGATATTTCCTGTGTGTGAAAAGCCACTTCCAGTATTTCCCGTGTGTTTGCGAAATGTGCCCTAAGTAACAAACCAATTTAACTCACCAAACAAAGAAGCCAGCCACCTGACTATTGGTAGTTGAAGCCAAAAATTCAATACTGCTATTATCCAAGCCCTACACTGGACACAATTTTGAACCAGTTTAGCACACCTCTAATTCTAACAATTACCCCTAATATCCACTTACTATAATCTTCCCATCTCCTTCATAGGCTTTCAAGTAGCTGTTTTACAACACAATGCCCCACCAAAATTCCATATGCATTCCTTATCCATCTCATCCCAGCTAAACACCCAGCGCATCATAGCCTCCTGTATTTAACTGCTGTATAAGTACTGGATAATGTATAACCTACAAAGTTTTCTGTTACAGTATATAATATCACAAATTCCCACTTAGTTTGTTTTTAACTCTATTAATTTCCTCTGTTCTCATATATTTCTTTGATTCTCCCATCATTCCTTCTCAGTATTCAAATTGTTGAAGTCATGTAGATCAACTGCTAGCAAATCCACAACTTTTAGACAAATTTTTGGAAAACCGAACTTTGTAAATCTATTTATGGCAAATCCACATATTATAGATTAATTTTCAGCAAACTCACATCATGAAGATCTTCTCATCACAAACAAAAGTTGAATGAGTAATATCACCAGATGTGACACTGATTTGTATTTCAGACTATTTGCTGGAAACACAACGCCAGCTGCAGGACATCTATTTCATGAAGTAAGTAGTCTCCATTAATTTGTTGTCAGGCTTTACAGCTTTATACAAGTAATGAAGTAGTTGTATCCCAGTGAGGTACATTTGAAGACCCCACAGTGAACAAAATAATGTATCACACTTTACTACTTCTTATTATTACAGCAACTGGAGCTCAAAGTACTGTCTGAGAAAACCTCACACATGATAGCTAGAGCAGCACTTGCACCTGTCATTTTACATGCTTCAAGTTTGCAATCTGTTGTAACAATTTAATCAGTTTCTGTTCATATTTTTTAAAAAAAGGAGGTTGCACTTATACCAATTTCAGCAAATTTATTTTTTGTATGTTATATGTTTCTTACTGTGCAAAATTACATATTTCAGAGGCTTTGGCAAAGCCTTGAGGTGTGCAGGAGATTTTTTTTAATTGTTAATTTATTTAGTACTGGTTTCTGCAGGAAGGTCTTTGCAAGCCATATGAGAAAGCAGCCATTGGAGATGCATGTGGAGGCCTCTCTGGTGCAGCCTGATCATACTTTTTCAGGTGAACCACTCTTAACTGCTCAATATAATGATACTTAAAATTTTGTAAGTATAACCAGCCTTCACTGCACTGCTGCCCTTATATACTTTCTTGACAAATCCTTGTACTATCTTCATAACAGTACCAACATGAGTATGTCTGCTTTGTGTATAAAATGTTTTAAATTATTTGCTCTAGAATAACTTAAAATTCGTGAAGGAAATCGGTACCCCAAAGAGGTCTCAGTTTTCAACAGTCTAGGTGAAACATATCTGCAAGAACTAGAAAAAATATACTGTCTGGTTATAATCAGTAATAGGCACTGAAAATTTATAGGAAGATACACACATGAGAAACGTATAGTTTATAATTCTCCTTGTATTACAGCATGACAGATTTGTGTGATTTAAAATAATAAACAGCAGGAAATACACTTAAGGGTACAGCATGAAGAAATGCTAAATTTCATGGATTTTTCGTCATATAGAAAGACATACAGAATTAAATAAAGTATTATTCTTGGATTTCTTGACCCTTGAAGATGGGACCTACAAGTTGTCTTGAAATGTTGGTAAGGAATTAACTCTCTATGCTGTGTAATATCCCAGAAAAGCACAGATTTCATCAGCATTGTGACAGAAGCCTGAAACCATGCAAATTAAGTATACTTTGTAAACTAACACAAACAGTTATAGTGATTCACAACACCTGTGAACACCCTCATGAACTTCATGGAGCTGCATTTCACTGCATACCAGATGGGATTAGAAGTCTGTCACAATGAGTGAAAAATAGAATAGGATAAAAAATAATGGAACAAAGTGGGCCAACAGTTTATACTTTATGCATAATATTAAGAAGAGTTACAAGAAATGTAAGAATAACAGAAAAAATATGATGATAAACAACAACCTCAGTAAGTCAATGTTTCTTTCTTTAATAAATCAAATATGGCATTAACAGAAATATTTAAATATAACAGCCTGAAAATAAACAGTCTGCTTTCTATGAGCATTCTGTTTCATATGGGATATAGGCTGTGTCACTGTGTAATTGGTTCCTGATATTTCAAGGGACTGTAGTGCCCTCATCTTCAGAGGATGATAGGACCCATTCTATTTCCTGCCATCTCTCCTGTCCACCCAGTGCCCTAGTGGATGCTTCATGGTGTCCCCTAATCCCAACAGCCCTGCTTTACATTCTTCACCTCACCTCCTGATACTTGGTCCCTGCCTGATTCAGGGCACATGTATCATATACAGTATGGTGGCTATGCTTCTGGACTTCTTGCCATGGGGCAGGCGACATCTGTTTTATGATAAAGCCAGTCACATGGCTTTACCCCATCTGGTGATGGAAACCACTCCCTGTCATTTATCACCATTTCTGCTCTTCCCTACAACACCAGTTGCTTGCCACACCCACTGCTTCCTGATGGACTGGTTAACCTTTCCAGGCAGCCAATCATCCGTCTCTTTCTGACCATCTTCTAGGATGTATTAACCCTTGAAGAATAGGGTACTACATGTCCTCAAAACGATAGGATCTCTTCATGCACTGACACATTGGCATATCCCAGAAGAACAGAATGTTTCACTGCAAAAACCAAAAAATCTGCTTCTTAATTCATAACGTCAAGAAGAGAGTGTACCGTGACACTGCAAGGTAGGCTAAACACACAATCTACGTCCAGTGATACCTTGTAAAATAAGGAAAGATTGCCAACTTGAAAATGGACATAGTGCAAGACACTCTTTCTCTGTGAGACAAAGTTAAGTGTATAATTTATGTGTGTGTGTACTATACAATGTGCAGTTATGTGTGTCTGTGTAAGTTAATAGCTGCATACTATACAGCACCTAGTAGCATTTTCTGCTCTCCAGTGCTCAGTCCCATTAGTCCCATGTTAATATAAGATTGCACATTTTAGACGAGAACCAACTCCACCAGTAGTGAAATCTGAGCCAGGATTCTTAGCAGAAACCGTTGCTACTATGCATATGGGAAATTAATGAAATCAAGAGTGTTAAATAGAAGCTCAAAGCTCAAAGCTACAAATATATAAAAGTTTAATATGACCTATAGTGACTTACGGATGCGAAGCCTGGACTTTGACAAACCAAGATGAACAATATCTTAGAATATTTGAGCGCAGAATATTGAGAAAAATCTTTGGTCCAGTGCAAAATTAAGATGTAGTCTGTAGAATCAGAATGAATTATGAGCTGAACAACCTAATAAAAAATGCAGATATAGGGAGATTTATAAAAAGCAAAAGAATGGCTTGGCTGGGTTACATGATGCGGATAGAAGGAAAAAGAATACCTAAAAGAGTACTAGAGTGGAAACCAACAGGTAGGAGAAACAGAGGAAGACCAAGGAAAAGATGGTTTGAGGACATCGAAGAAGATATACAGATAATGGGAATAAGAGGGTGGAGAAAGCTGTGTAAGGAAAGGGCAGAATGGAAGAAAATCACTGAGAAGGCTAAAACCCACAGTGGGTTGTAATGCCGGTAAAAGAAGAAGACATTTTAGACGAGATGACATAAATTGCTGCAGAGTGACCCATGATGGCCCCTGTTCTGCAGTACTGGCATTCAATTCTGAATTAAATAAAAAGAGTGAGAAATGTGTGTGCGCATGTGTGTGTGTGTGTGTGTGTGTGTGTGTGCATGTACATGTGCATGCTTGTGTGTACACACACTTCATAAGGATAAACACAGGTACACTGGATATCCTTGTAGGCATTTGGCTTACAATCTAATTTTAATTAAATGGTTTAAAAATGTTTTAAGGAACATAATACACCAGTTAGTATCAACATTTATCTGAAGCTAACATAAGCCCTGTCAGAGGCACTGACAATAACCTCATATAGGGAGAAAATTATTTGTAAAAACTTTTATTAAGCTTTTTTATTTTGAACAATGACCAACAAATGCACAATTAATTGGCATATTATCGCACTCCTCCTACATGTTTTGATACTATTTGTGTCATCCTCAGGGAGTTTGTAGTTAGTACCTTGCCAAGTTACAAATATATGTCAAATGCATTTGCCTTCCTTATATATTAAAAAGTTAGCTCGTAATGCTAAACAATTTAGACTGGCCATGAGTGTTTTTCTTCATTCTCAATCCTTTTATACTCTTGATGAATATATCAATCAAGGAAATCAGGAAAATCTTTAAGACGGTTGCTGCTTTGTTGTAACAATATATTTTATTGCCTATATATATCTAAACATATTTATTATATTTTATTTCATGTATGATAATTTAGTAAGAGGTAAATAACGCTGTAATGATTGTTTTTTCTACTGTTTTATTCCACGTGTCATACTTGTATACACTATTATGACTTTGGTTTAATTTACTGTTTACTGATTTTAAATGACAAATTCTATATCCAAAAGGATTTGCCTTGTATGGGTTTATGAGAAAGAATAAAATATCCTATCATATCGTATATTGACAGTAGTGAAATAAATGTTCAGTGGTTTTATAAAATTGTGGAAGTTATTACAAACTGCACAGTATGAGAAATATGTCATTGTTGTGAATTAGAAGATAATAATTTATGAACTAGATTATTAAGTACACTTTCATTGGTATACAGCAGTGTGGAACCTATGCAGTCTGTTATAAGCAATTTTGTGTGTTTGTGTGTTACCTCTGTAGCTTATATTTCAGGTACTTACATAATGAGTTAATCATTTAATTGGTTGGTTGGTTTGTTAGTTGGTTATCAGTCAGTCATTTACTTACCTAATTGTTTTGTAATTTGGTACGGATCATACAAAGTAATTTATGTTGTCTTATTTATATTTTACTGCAGTCAGTCAGAAACAACTGAATGACATATAGATCTTAAACTTTGTGTGTTTCAGCTGAGCAGGAGCAGATTTCCCAGCCACCTCTGCTCAGTGATAGCCCACCTGCAATTTTCTCACCCAAAATCCCACCACCCACTCCAATCTTAGATCCACTACAGTATCTCAGGAAGGTTTTCCCGATATCTGAAGATAAAACTCCTCATCTTCTTCAAAAGAAAAATATTACATCTGAGGACCTCCTTGCAAAACATTCAGAAGTTGGTCTTAGACAACAGATGCTTGACAACATTCAGCAGTGTGACCATGATGGCAACAAATCCACTTCACTTGAGCCTTATTCTACAATTCCCATGTTGCCTTCACACATGCTCCAAGCCGACACGTTTGATCCTGGTGCACAAATCAAGATATACAGAGTGAGTCCTATGAAGGGTACTGATTCATTAACTGCAGGTTATAGGCAATGCAGGACCTTCAACTTTGTCAAATGTCAATAAACATAGTAAAATTTGATCCACATTACATTATATTATTCAATAAAATTACAATTGCAAATGTTAGTTGGTTCACAGATATTTTGCGAATTTGGTTCCTGTGTTTCTTACATATTATTGTGGCAATGGCAAATATGTTTATGTTATTACCATACTTGTTTTCTATTTATACTCATATGCAAAAGCATCCAAGCAGTATGTAATCTGAAATTGCTTTCACTCATTGACAAAGGAAAGTAGATGCAATTGTCAGTGCATGCTAGCAATAGCATTTTTACATGTGCAAATTACTTTCAGGCTGCTTCCATTTTTGTGCAAATTTATCACACCATTAATGTTATGAACAGTGTTGAGAGGGGTGTGTGAATGTGTTGCAGGCTGCAGGTCTGTATGTGCCATGCAAGTTCTCAATTTCCATGGACTCAGCTGATGTCAACTTCAAGTACTATCCCCACACATTCTGAAAATCTTCTGGACTGGCCTTGTGCTGACTGGACAGTGTTTGTGATCTATGCAGAAGAATATCTATAACTACGTGCCAAAATAATGAATTAATTTCTATTATCTTTTGCAACATCTAACACCATACAGTATAGGTAACAATTGTTACAGTTATTAGTATTTAGACAACATGGACACTGTTCTAAATTGGGGTTGAACTGTATAATCAGGCCTAATTCTTAATTTTTTAGGGACGAAAATAGATAAACTGTTATATGAGATGAATAAAGATGTGTATTTAATTGTTACATCATAGTTGACAAACTATTCTTAATCTAACAAATTTTCAGTTTCACAAATAAATTTTCATTATGCTGTATGTGTACTGGGGTTCATTTTATCATGATGAGACCAAAAAGCTTTAGTCTAAAATGTACACCATAGGGAACTACGATGTCTGATCATTCGCCCGGAAACCCCAACCACCAACCCATACTACCCCTTCGCTACTCCCGATATCTTGGAAATCGTGATAACCCAGAACCTAACATCCCCAGTATATCTGACTTCGTGCTCTGCTCTAAGCTCAGACCACCTCCCAGTACTCATTGACGCTGTGTGTTGTTCATCCTTTCAACACTCACCGGATTGCCCAGATTTCAGGTGCACTGACTGGGCCAACTTCCACACTCACTTGGAAGAGACAGGGGGAAGTCAAATTTCACTTCGCGCAAGTCTCCACCCCCCAGTTAGCACTTTTGTTTGGCTTTGGCTTGCAGCTAAGTATTCACTCAACGCTCGCCACAATAAGAGAACACATCAAGATAAGAAGAGCCAGCTTGGAGACATCAAAAATAAATACCCGGACCCGACACATTACGAGAGGGATACCAGCTTGGTACACCAAGGAGTAATTGTCGTTTGTACATCAGATGAAGTAAGTTTGTCTGTGACACCGAAAGGAGTAATATTGTCCGTGATGCTGCAGAAGGGAGTAACGTCATTTGACACATTAATATCACCGAGACACCTACAGAGTGACTGGAGGCTTGCCGTCCGTCCAGAGACTTCCTCGCTACGCACCTCGTGGCCAACTGACAGTCGACCATAAGCCTCTTCACTACCCAGCAGTGCTCTGTACCATGGCCATCATCGCTGGAGAAAAACCAGTAGCATACAAAAACTATATCACGGCAATTGAACTGTAATTCATAGGACACCTAACTGCAGAACTTTAAGACCATAATAAATATCGTTATATGTGTTATACTGTGACTGTCACTGTAGCAATTCCACAGTATCCCACAGTGCCAAGATGAAACAAGTGCTTCGGGATGCTGAGTGATTATGTTGAAAAATAATGACATCTCAGAGAAATAATAGATCTTCATTTTATGTTGTTCCAACTGTACTTTAAATTATGAATACAACATAGAGAACCTCACTTCTTGAACACACCTTGTTATATTTTCATTGTCATATGTGCTGTTTTATACACATCTACTTCTAGAATTTGATTATTCTATCGCAGTTTGTGGAGTTTTGTGTGTTGAGTGATGCATAACACTGAGGCCGCTGCATGTCTGCTGTGTTACTGTTATATGTACTGTGAAGAGAATGTCACTGTCAGAAGTCCTTGTGATATAATTTTAGTAGAACATTGAAATTCATCATATGTGGTCCTGACTGTAAAATGTTTATTTATACTGATCATGGTTCGTTTCCTCAGTTTGTGTGAGACAAAATCTGGGGGGGGGGAAAAAAAAAAAATGTGTATGCAATTGGTGAAAAAGTATGTGATGTTAAATACTGTCTGTAAAACACATATTGCTCTTTTAGAATTCAGCTTTCCCAATGTGGCATTTCCATCAACACTTCAGTTGTTCTTAATATTTTTTGGTATACATAGCATGCCTAAAAAGTAATAAGACTGATGCTATTACATTCTTTATTAACAACTGAAGTACAAATCAATATTATCCCCGTCAAAGTAGTTCCCTTTGGGAAGCCACGCACTGCCGGAGACGTTGCTCCCACTCCCAGTAGCAGTGCTGGAATTCTTCTTGTGCAAGGGCCCTCAGTTGATCTGTCGCGACCTTTTGGATGTAGTCCACAGTTCCAAAATGACGATCTTTGACGTGGAATTTGAGTTTCGGGAAAAGAAGAAGTCACGCGGGCTCAGGTCAGGCGAGTAGGGGGGCTGAGGAACCACTGGAATACCCCATTTGGCAAAAAAATTCGTTCAAGGAGATGGCAGTGTGACAAGGAGCGTTGTCGTGATGAAGCGTCCAAGTGTCCGCAATCTCTGCCCGTACACGATGAGCCCTTTTTCTGAGTTGTCCAAGGATCTCACTATAGTACTGTTTATTAACGGGTTGTCCTTGAGGCACGAATTCCTTATGAACAACACCTTCACTGTCGAAAAAACAAATTAGCATGGATCTGGTTTTCGATTTGCTCATTCTTGTTTTTTCGGGCGCGTTGAGTTTCTCGTGTGCCACTCCGTACTTTGTCGTTTTGTTTCGGGATCGTACTCTAAAATCCACGATTCATCACCTGTTATGGCATGTTTGAAAAAAAAATCGTTATTTTCGATGCGTTCAAGAAGGTCCTTCAGTTTTCCATTTGTTCGTTGGTGAGGTTTTTTGGAACCAGCTTTGCACAAATTTTCCGCCTGCCCAATTCCTCGGTCAAAATGTCGTGGACGGTTTGGTGATTCAAATTCAACTCACTACCGATCATTCTGTCAACTGTCGATCAGATCTCACGAGAGCCCTCATTTTGGTCACATTATCGTCCGTTTTGACGTGCTAGTTCTTCCAGAACGAGGTTCGCCTTCCACAGTTTCTCGGCCATCTAAAAGCCTGTGCCCTCGATAGTGAATGCCCTGCATAAGCCTATTTTAATTTTTCATAAGTTTCTGTTGCATTTTCTTTAAGTTTGACGCGAAAAATGATCGCGCAACAATGCTCGAGATGTCGTTTCTCTATTTTCGTTACGCGTCACTACTACACACACTTACGCAACTCGTTGTCTAGTCAGACGTGTCAACGATTTTGGGTTGAAACTTGCACTGAACCAGTGGCGTACCGAGAGGGGGGGTTTGGGGTGTTCAACCCCCCCCCCCCCCGAAATTCCGAAGATATCGGCGGAGTCCTCGATCGCATGAGCAAGAAGAG
>JGI20166J26741_11435252_pt1 | contig 13744 bp, 13 predicted proteins | sample TergutCu122P5_FD_26741 | JGI IMG/M metagenome (IMG submission 26741)
CACATGGTTGACAAAAATAATAAGGGTGTCAAGGTAAATTGCAAAGGCCAAAAGGATTCGTCTGTCATTCATTGTATCATACCTGATTTGGGAACTGCAGCCATCAAGAGAGCATTATAAAATAACCCATCTGTTGTATCCACACAGATGATTTGTCATACATTATTTGTTGTTAGTTCTTTACCAATGAGCTAACCAAATAAGAGTTAGTACTGGTGTCATTACTTCTCTGGATCCCCCTGCATTTGTAAATTATAAGTTACGACACAGCATAGCCTTGTAGGTAAGTACTGGTGTTTTGGAGGAACATGCTACTGCCATCATCAGAATAGAGTGTCTCTGCAATATTGTTAACTACTTGCCAGATCACATATTGTTCTAACCTATAAGTGTGCAGTCTATATTTTTACTGTTGTGAGAGCTTGTCAAATCTTAATACCAATACTCAAATATATATATATAAAACATATTGTTTGTTTCAAAGGTGTCCAAGGTATTTTGTCCTGAAGGTGGAATGAGCACATATGAAAGGTAGGTATCTATCTCCTTTTACTGCATAGTGTTATAATTTGACTGCTGTGGACAATAGACAAGTATTGTGATGGCAGTAATATATATTATATAATAATTCATTATGATACCCAGTTTGACATTTATAGTGTGCATTGGTCACAGCCCATTGACAAACTTTCTAATGCCATGAACACTGGTTCAAAGTCTTGAGGTGGTGTCTTCCTCATTGAGGATTGTACTTATTTCCAGAGTACTTTCAGGTGAATGTCCCAATAATATTTTTACAAGAGCATGAGTATTTCATCCCCACATACCTTGTGACTTGCTGACATCTCCCACAGTACCCCTTACTCTTGGCTGTACATACTGACTTTCTTGGTTGTACAATTCAACTGCCATTAAACAAGTCAGCTACTGAATAGTTGGCAGACCTCTGCTACATTGTCATAAGAAATCACAGACTTCCTGATGGTGTTTCTATTGTATATGATGCGTATTTAGTTGTCCCCATTCCCTTCAGACAGATACCAAATTATGCTACCACTGCTTCATCTCAAATCTTTCCCTCTCCCTGCCCCCCCTCTATCACCTCTCCTGCAGTCATGATGTCTGTAGTCTGCCCTGGTTGGACACCTGACCAGATTGTGCCCTGCAGTGGCATGACGATCTTCAAAAATGCTGGGAAGCATTTTAATATATGCCATTAATCTGTAGAATGCTTAAATTTTTCTTGGTCATTCAGGTTGTTTCCCCAACAGAGAGCCAATATTATGGACTTGAAACTACATAGCATATAGGAATTCGGAGAATCAAGATGGAATTTGGTATTTGGTATTACTGGCAATCAGTGGATCTGATGGTACTGAGAGAGAGAAGGGCGACTAGGCCAAATACCCAACCTGGTCACTCAGCCACAATTTGTACAGCCTTGTGTAAGATCCCTAAAAAGGTTTGATGTGGCTAATGGCAGTCATCTTATTGTCTGAGCTACAAGCCCTGTGAATTTACTGAGCTGAAGCCAAATTGAAAAGGTTGAATTGTATAACAAACTAGAATATTACCGAGAAGGTGCAAGTAATTTGGAATGGCTTATGCGGGAAAGAGTAAGAGTCAATGCTGTTAGGGAGGTAATATAGAGATAAGGAAAAGAGAGTTTCAGGGTATTGTTTAATTATCGTAAGTCATTGGTGGAGTTAAAAATATTGATCCCTCTTGAGGGTGTCTTCTCCATACACCTCGTGAAACACATTTATGGTTTCTGTATCATTTTCCTTCAGTTTTGCAAGAAATTTGATTAGTACTCAAGACTCCCCCCCCCCAGGAAGTATGGGTGCACAAGTTAAAGAAACATTTATCAAGCAAAGTTATTACTTAACACTATATCAGGGTGGTGAAGCACTGTTAGGCATGGGACTGGGAGAAGGTTCAGCTGTATGATTTGCTTTGGTGATGAATGGTTGACGGTCTGGAGCTCCATGCATAGTCTCTTCCCATACTAGCCACACCTTATCTGTGATGTCATAATTCCAGAAGACAATACTCTTCATTGTCAGCTGCATGGAAACCACAAATTTTGTATCAGGCTAGGTTGTTACTAAGCTTTTAAGCCCTATTTTGAAGCATGTTTAGTGTCTTATGAAGTATGAAATATGTTAGGGCATTAATGGTGTTTAGCAATATGTCACATGGTTAATTTCTTACATTTATCACTGGTATTTTAAAGAAAATAAAGAATTATTGCAAAATCCCCTCTCTGTTTGCTCCAATAAATATGTTATCTGTTTGCTCCAACAAATATGTTAAAGCCAACTGAATGATAGGTACAGGCATGCATTCAAAAGGGGGCTGCAGCCCCCCCCCCCTTCAAATTTAATATAAAAAAACAGATTTCATAGGCATGAGGTCACTCATTTTATATGATTTACCCTTCAGCTGAAATCACCTGATGACAAGTACATTGGGATTGTGAAAAATAAAATAAAAACTTATTGAGTCATAGATTAACTTAAAAACCAAGAAGATCAAAATTGGCGATTTAAATTAGGCATCTGAATCATGCAACATGTAGTTGTGTGTGTGTGTGTTAGGTTACATTTACATTTGTGACATGATGTTTATAATACAGTTTTAAAATTGAACATAAATTATATATAGATTCAGGGTCAGCTACCCCCTGCCCCACCCGCAATGAAAAATTCAGGGTGCGCCCCCACCTGGATATGTAAGTGGATTATTCCTTTATTTGCCCATTGTGGCCTTTCTAGCTTCCAGATTTTATACAGAACCCATTCTTCTGCATTTGTACATTTTTTGTGAAAGGTTAGTTATGTCTAGAAAGATCAAGTCTTCTGTATCCAAATATTTACATTATTTAAGCAAAATGCTAGAAGTTACATATATTCAGAATAGATTGGAGGAGGGTGTTGGTGCATGACATTTATACTGTGCACTTTTTTATCTCAAGAATTCAGATCACTCTATCCCAAAAGTCAAGTTGAACAGCAAAGTTATTTATTTCTGTTCTTAGGGAATACTCTATACGTATATAAAAAAAATCTTTTTCCCACATCATGCATCGATGTATTCACTTTTGTAACATGTTTATCATTCTCCAGGTTAATATGACTTTTTTTCCATGTTCTCTTTTATTTTTCTTGTTCAGCACTTGTTTTTCCTGTTGGTTTAGCAGTGCTAAAATAAATGTAATTGAAAACCCAACACTTAACATACAATGTGTTGCACTATTAGCACTAAATGTGTGTCTGCCTAGATGTATGTTAGAAGGGTGCATATATTCAACAAAAGTTGAAGGTACAGTATCAGGTTTTTCTACAGATAAATGTGAAAAATATTTTTCTCAGTACATAAAGCATGGTAACTACAACTGGTAGCAATTAGTAATATGTACAAACAATAAAATTCTGAAATAAAAATGTTGTGCATTGTATATTGTTCTTTATTAATGTTTGTATGCTGTGCTGGTTGTGGTAAGAGCTACTTTAATAAGCAAGAATTGTATTGAATTAAAAAATTCAGAACATGGCTATACAGCATGTAATTTAGTAAGGTCGTATTGGTAATTAGAGGTCATCTTCCCATTGCCAGATATATAATTTTCTGTTCTGTGACTAAGTTGTCTCAGAGACATCTGCAGGGCGGTGTACATTCGAAATAAAAATAAATTATGTTAACTTTTAAAAATGTCTGTAACTTAACAAGAAACTTTTCGCCAGAGTATGATATTTATATTAAATTGTTGGTAATTAGATGTCTGCATAATATTTGGTACGACGACGGTCCTTTTTCATAGTCCTTGACTGTACCCATTTTAAATTACGCGGGGTATAAGTAATGAAAGTCCATGCATGGTTTAATCTTCATAGTATATTTTTATTTGCACAAAATAGTATTATTATCTGACAGAATTAAGGCATATGGAATGTATCGAAGCGCTGCTTCCTTATATACTAACTAAGTCCCTGTATATATGCAGAAACGTGAAATGCTTTTCAGAAAATTGTATGATTAGTGTAGTAGTTGTCAGTGTTGTGGTAAGAAAAATGTCTCAAGAACGAGATGCTGATGATATAGGATTTCTTTATAAAACAATGGGTTTGTAGCGTAAAATATTAACTTAATGGCGTTATTCATTGTGAGGTTTTCGGTCAAAAGAAGTTTTTGTTGAACATTGCGGTTTTGTTGGAAAATTTCGACCTTTAAATTTTCCTTATGCGCATGGCTTTCTGGCCGTCGAGACAGTTGAACATCTTCATGCGCAGAATGCCATTACTGTTTGTGTATAAATCCAACATAACGACAAAATATATAATCTAGCTTGAATGATAGCAGTGGATGCATGTTGCATTAGAGTATATTAATTAATGAGACTGCTGTAGTACTGTTTGCGGGTGCCATGATAGGTATAATATAGTGATATAATTATATACTTGTCATTATAATATCATATTGCCGGAAGGGCAATGTTGCAAGGCTTGCAGCTAGCCCTGAAAAGTGTTAGTAAGTCTGATCTGATATGTTACCTTTCAGTCGAACGAGATCCGAAAAAGCGCAGGGTGAAACCCGTTGGACCAGCACATCAGTCACTTCTGGATTTTGATCTAGGAGAGAGTTCTGATGACAGTGACTTTCGCATAGAAGATCACTTTGAGGAGTCTGATGATGATTCAATAGATTCAGATGACGATGGTGGGGAAAAAGGTAAATCACTGCAATCACCACCTCTGTAAAAATTTGTTTAATATGAAAATGTGCAGCTTAGCGGTGGAATTCGAACGTTATGTATTTTCTGCCATGGTGGTATTCATGCCGCGCCAGGGGCATGTCCTTAGCAGGCTAGTGTTTTGTGCTGTAATGCATGGTTTGTTTCCCACTGAGAGCAACCATCTGTAAGGTTTATATTTTACAGACTTGAACATCCTGTCTAGTAAATGTTTTTAACAAGTTGTGATAAAATGGTTATACTCCATAACTGTATCCTTCATAGGTACTGCAAATGATGATGATGATGATGACGACGACGATGACGATGATGACGAAGATTCAGAAGATAGTGCCGGAGAAATACTTCCAGACGTGAAACATCCAGTGACAGTTCATCAGAATTTAACAATAGGAGAAGTGATTAAGCAAGCAAAACAACAGCAAGCTGAGTCAAAACATCAGGTATTCTTCACACTCAGCTGATGAGTTTCTGTGGTCTGATTGTTTAATTTAATAATAGATTATTTATTTCAGTGGTTATGATTTAAATTGTATCAATGTGTGTTCTTATGTACATTGTGGTATGAGCCACAACAGTTTTTGGTGTGAAGGAAACTTTAACGATGTTCACAATTGCAGTCTCAACTGAAAGGTACTGTCTCTGCCATGGGGTGAGTACTGATTTTGGAGCCTCTAGCCAGTGTTATACTTAGGGAGGTATCCATTAGAGATTACAGTTATTTTTATACCGTATCCTGTGACAGGGGTGCACAAATTTTTTAAAAAAAATTAGACACCATACAAAATTTAGTCACCTGGGTGACCTGGCACCCAGCATTTGTGCACCTTTGTTTTGTGACTTACGAGCTCTCTTGTTTAAGCTCAGTAACAGATGTCTGTTCTTGTTTGACTGGGGCATTATACTTTATAGAACTGTGAATCACAGTTTGGTAATGACTGTACTTATGTTTCAGTTTGATTTGAAAGAGGCTGTGAAGGTACTTATCTGTTGTGGCTGCTTGGGTGACAGAAGTGATGATGCCAATGAAATTGTTGAATGTGATGGCTGTGGAGTTACTGTTCATGAAGGTAAGGAAATTTGTAACTACATTTTATACTTGTGTTTATTTTATAATTATTTTTTGTTTGTTCTCTGTGTATGCATACTTAACAAATGTAATGCCTGTTGATGCTCTTTTTTTCCCCAAGGTTGCTATGGAGTATCTGACACAGCAAGTGTATCCAGCACTGTATCGTCATGTTCAACAGAACCGTGGTTTTGTGAAGCATGTCGAGCTGGAGTTACAAATCCTACATGTGAATTATGTCCAAATTCAGGTAACATCATTGTTTTGTATGAGATCTGGGGCTTAAGTTCACATTTCACATAGGTAACCACAGACTTATCAACAAAATTTTGCTTAGGTTTACAGAATATTACAAGGAGGAATGGGTGATACCTGTTGTGGTCTGTTGGGTGCCCTGAAAATGGAGGCAGCAGATTCCTCCAGAATGGTGAAAACCTCAAATCTATAGAGGCTAATACTCTAGCACCTCTTGTGCCCACACCTTGTAATGTAATGTAATATAATTTATTTACATTCCATAAATCCAGATTAGGTTACAGTCCTGTGGATATGGACATTGTCTCATATATACTCGTACTATCTAACACAATATACACAGTGTTAGGAGAATCTTAGCATTAAATAATAAAATACAATTTATAAAACATCTAAAACCAATAAGGTACAGATTTCTAGTAAAAGTAATATGCTTTCAATTTTCTACCAGTTTTCACCAGATTATCTCTGATAATTAAAATGTGCTTCACTATTATAAAAAGAGTTTGAAAACAAAAAAGCTCTTTAAAGCATTCCAAAACAATTTTGTCTCATTAGCTAAATCTTTTATATTATGAGGAAGGTTATTAAAAATTTTAATTCCAGAGTAGTACACTCCCTACTATTGCTGAATTGGTTGGATGGCCAAGTCAATTTCAATCTGTTGCATTTGTTCTGCCACTTTTTAACCTTTCTACTTGTTGATGTTTCTTTGTTTGGGTATTGCATTTTTTTTTCCCTCCTATATTGTGGTAACATTCTTCTTTAAGTCTTGGAGGATTTACCCTCTCTGGCCACAGATTTTAGATGACAGAACAGTACTCAACAGTGGTGGAATCCAAAAGTAAAAACCAGTATTTTTTCACCATGATTGCGTGAGGTTACAGCTACCCAATGATGTCCCTAGGCTTGGCTTATTATATAGTGTATTTGTTTTATGCAAGAGCACTGTGTGACATAGTACCAGGATTTTACATGAAAAGTTACCCTTGCTTTTTGAATTCCTCATGCACATGATCATGTGGCAAAAGAGGAGAAAAGTGCATGTTCAGAGTGTATTTTGAAAGAGATATTGCTTTGTTACTTTGTGTTAGTATTCAACCATCAGATAAAGTAATTTGGACAAAGAGTTTTAAATAACCAAGCTTGGGTACAGGAATGAAAATGAAGATAATTTTGTTGTGGGGTGTAAACAATAACATGGTGGTGGTGTGGAAATTTTGATTTAATGTTCATTTAGTTATAACTATTGGAGGTAGGAGTGTTGCACTGTGTAGGGAATTATGTATGAAATGTTGATAAGTCAACAGTTGTAAACATTCTGACTACAGAACTGTATTTCAGTCCAAGAAATTGTATGTATCCAGAATCTGTAATGGTATCATAGTAAGACCACATTTATGAGACAGGAAGTATGTACAGTAGGGAAGTAGATGGTATGAATTGTGCTTGGAGCTGTATGTTTTCTGTCAAGAATGTAGCATTTGTGAATGTGAATTTTGTATTCAGAATTTATGTTAGATTTACAATGCCTTCAGGGGTGGCATCAAAATCTTTGTGTACAGTTAACATTTGCACGTTTTTTCATTTCTCTGAAAGGAACTTAGAAGTAAAAATTATAATTTTATTTATGCATTGGATTGTGGTATCTGCTTGGTACACTTGTATAATATAATTGGTTTTATTCATATGATATATATTCAAATTGAAATGTTGATGGTGACCAAAGAATTATATTTTGACATTTCTTCACAGACATGCATTTTTTGCATGTTCTTGGAAGTGTGTAAAACTGTTAAAGAAAATTAAGTATGTTATGTATGTGTTAAAAGTGATATTTATTTTTGTATATTTTTATTTTAGTTTGAATAAGCTTCTTTATTTAAAGATGTTACACTTTTCAAATTCAAATGAAGTTTTCAGATGTGATTGTATTTGCATGGTTCTAGATTGTAGAATAATATTTATCTTGCAGGTGGTATCTTCAAGGAGACAGATGTTGGAAAGTGGGTTCACTTGGTGTGTGCTTTGTATGTGCCTGGTGTTGCATTTGGTGAAGTTGACAAGTTGTCGAGCGTGACATTGTTTGAAATGCCATACAGCAAATGGGGTGTTAAAACGTGCTGCCTCTGTGAAGATGCACGCTTCAGCCGTACTGGTGTCTGCATTGGGTGTGATGCTGGCATGTGTCGCACTTTCTTTCATGTCACCTGGTGGGTCTTCTGTCTCTAGTTGATACGTACACTGTTTTAAAAGTTAATAATCTGATTGAACAGTTTCATTATGTGGTAAAGTTTTAAAACTGTTGGTTTTAGGTATTAAGGTTAATTTTCATGGAGAAGTGAGCTCCTTATCTTGAAAAATATGCAAAAGTTTACATTTTTTGTGTTGTATAATTTTGGTTTTTGGGGTTTGGCTGCCTTCTGTGTTGAAGCTTTTCCAACATTGTGATGTACATTGTGTTCTCCGTAGATAAGAGTGGATGCCATTTTCTGCTTAGTTTTAATTAATCTTTTCGGCTAAACATATAATGGTGTTTGCCTATTTTAATGGCTTCCCTGCTGTAGGGATACCAGATGTGATACTTGCTGCTACTGTTGTGGGCGGTGATACACAGCATCCTAGTGGCCATCACTTCTGTCCTCATAACCTCTTGACTAAGATCTTAGCTTATCTTTTGACTACAGTATGAAGGCTTCATTTTTATCAAAGTTAACCCTGTGTTTGGCCTTCATGAAATGCTCACTGATGACTAATTGTTGGTTCTGTAGTCTAGAATCACTGATGTGTTCAGAGGCAGTCACAGAAACATAGGGGCTGGGGATCTGACAAATGCTGGGGTTTTATGTTGGGAGTTGCTTCTTTTTGAGGATTCCCTTCTTCTGTTATGTGACCCTGCATGACATGGTAAAGGCAGTGGGTTTTTCAAAATGTTGTGGTCTGGTTACCCCCAGTATAGCATCACATCCCAGAAGATTGGGATCCTCAGCAACACCACGAAAAATATCAAAACTCACATTGTTTCTTCTTAATTAGTCTGAGACAGGTCAACTTCCTGAACAGCCTGGCAGTGTAATTTTTTTCCTCCTTTATATATGGAATATTTGCCTTGATTTTGCTTACCCTCTCTTCCATTAGTGTCATTGTCTTGGTTTTCTTGATGGCCGCAGATGTTCTGGTAAGATTCTTTATGCCTCTGGAGCAAGATGCCAACTTGTAACTTCAGATCCTGGCTACCTTGCCTTTAGGGACAGTTGCTTGTAGCCATCAGATAAGTAGGCTGTTTGGGCTCCCAGAACTGGACTAGTCTTAGGGTAATAAAAAAGTCTCTGCCCTAGCAAGGAAGAGAATCTTGTTTGTTCAGCTGTAGCTCAGTCACTACACTGATTGTCCAGGTTCTGAATACCTTTCTGTGAAGGTTATTATGACTGTGTGTGTTGTATTGCATTTGCTTAGTGTTTGTATGAGAAGGGAAGTACTTTTTTATTGAACTTGTGTGTGGTTGCTTGACACCTTTTGATGACAATTGGTGCTATTTCAGACAGGTATTCCCTTCTATTAAAGTGCTGAGTGGTGCTTGTCAAAGTCACTGGGGACCAAAGAAACTACAAGGGAGTATTGCTTATTAAAGGCTGTTAAAGGCTGAGAATTAAGTGTCATTGATATTCATTGTTACATTTTTAGGCACGTTCAGAAAATTGCAAAAAGTGACTGTTAGCTTCATAATGTTTGTCTGTCTCCACATGGAACAGCTCGGCTCCCACTGGTTGGGTTCTCATGAAATTTGCTATTTGAATATTTTTCAGAAGTCTATCTAGAAAATTCAAGTGTCATTAAATTCAGCCAAGAATAACGGGCACTTGATGTGAAGACCAGTGTACATTTTTTATTTTATCTTGCTGAGTTCTTTTTAGAATGAGAACTATTTCATACAAAATCTGTAGAGAAAATCAAAACACACATTTTGTGCTCAATAACTTATTTTTTGAAAATTGCACCATTTATGAGATAATGTGGTAATATACTGTAGAGCCGGGGAGGCCACAGATGACAATAAGGCGGGTATTCGTTGCATTCTGTGTGCTCAAGGCCTCAGATACTCAGAATGTGTAATACTGATTGCTTTTCCACTGTAACAGTGGTTGCATGAATGCGGCTCATTGTTATGTTATACGTACATTGGCTGTCTGGTTGCACTTATTTATGTATGATTCTTGCATCTTAAAAATTAATGGAGGCAGCTGAAGACCCTTCTGCTTTCAACTGTACTAGGGTCTTCTGTTAGGTGAGAACTATGTTTTATGTTTTAGCTCTGATCTGTTCTGCAACTTTCCATTAGCTGACATAATTCATGTGACAGCATTGATCTATGCTGGGACTTTCTGCTACTGACAGGACTAATCTGTGTGAGGTATTTCCCACTGGTTGTATTATGTTATGGCACCAAAGTGTGCTGGAACTTGTCATTAACAAGCAAGTATGTGTCATGTTACAGTGCTCAGAGGGAAGGACTTCTCTCAGAGGCTCATTCTGAAGAAGTTGATCAAGCAGATCCCTTCTATGCTCACTGCAAAATGCATACCGACAAAGCACTCATGAGGTAATGGAACCCAAATAAAATGTTGGTGCTCTGTGTTTGTGTGGGTGTGTGCGGGCGCACTTGTAAACACATGTGTGTACACACATACATGCATAGATGTGCAGAGTGTTCTGCATAAGGTGTGCCTAACTTGTGGATGTTGTTATATGAGTCATTTTGAGTAAAAAATTCTGTATCAACCTATGCCCAGTTACCAGCCATTACATCACTAGGTGCATAGTACTGTATGGTATCAGTTGTTATGAAGAAGCTTTCTGCATACTCCTGCCTCTGATAAACACCACTCCATTGTACACTTCCATTTCTCCTGTATGGTATCTGTAAATACAACAATTGCACGTCAGTTAACAGCGTGTCTGAGGCATGTTGGCTGACAACAGAATACCATATTCGCCATTATCCTACTTGGTGGACTGATTGTTTTGGTCCACAGGCTTGGCCCATGAGGTTACCAGGTTCCATTCTGCTGGACTACAACTTGTGGGAGCATCACATGATGGACATGGACTACCAGCAAAAATTAGTGACCAGAGCAGCGCTTTGATTATATAAAGAGAAATTAATAAATTATCCAGAAGGCAACAGCTGCTTAATTGATATCTTTCTTTTATGATGATATATGATACATAAATTTCTGTTTTTTTTTTTTTACAGTGTGATAAACATATGTACTGTAAAATTGTGGGTTTCAGCCATGCACATACATTGAAATGCTCATAGTGGTGTAATGTTTGATAATTCAGTGTATGTTGATACAGAATTTTTGTACAAAAGTCTCACATGATATTGCGAAGTTTGGCACGCCATATGGGTTACACCTGCGTAACTTTTTTTAAAGGTAATTTTTTTAGAATGAGAATACCCTGTCTGCTCTGCAGAAATTTTCTTATCCTTAGGCTTGATAACAGTAAATGAACCATATAAGTGAACTGTGTGACCCTGTTCGTTATGGAGATATGTGTGGAAAGTTCTTTGAAAATCAGCGGTTAATGCGTATTGCTCTGGTGTGTTGTCTTGGTGCAAATGCCAGTTGCATCTGTACAGTTGCCATATCTCAGATACTTGTCACAAAGATAATTCACATTTGTAACAAAACAGTAAATACTGTTTATATTTGTACCATTATGGATGTAATTTTGGTGCCATTTGCACCATTGTGTGCTGCTTGATGACAGAAGTCACCCTTGAGAAGATTCAGGGTAGAAGTGATGATTTGTGATGACTCGTGAAGTTTGTTTTAAATAATTTTTGAACATATAATCAGTGTTGCAAATTGCAACTTAAATGTAATTATAAAAATTAGCATAATTTGCTCAACTGTAGTTAATTTTTAATACAGATTTTTTAATAGGAAATTTGGAAAGGTAGGGGGTATTATATCAGAAGGCAGGAGTAATACAGTCTTCAATATATTGAGTGATACTTCAATTTGCCTTATTAAATTACATACCTTCTGAACTTCTGTCATGATAATTTGTTTATTTAATATTACTACATTAAAATGGAGGCTTAAAATGTTACTCGTCACCACTCTCTGTTAACTTGAATGTAGTGGTTAGGTGAGTGCACACTTGATTACAACAGTTTTCATTTTTTGTCTGTGGTTAGCAAGTGTAAGAAAACTGATATTTTTGGAAGCAAGGATGCAGAGACCATGGGCTTGAATAATGTTTAAAGTTACTGCAGCTCAGTATAAAGGTAAAGTTCACTCTAGAACAGGCCATGAAATCCCAGAAGGGGAGTAGTGGTATAGCTGTTCCCTCTTTTTAACCTCAGCACTGGATGGGGTGGGTGGTCAATGCCACACCCCGGCTGCTTTACCCCCAGGAAGGACCTGGTACCCATTGTACAGGAGGCTGGGCGGGCCTCGATGCTGGTCTGGATGGGTGCGGAAAGTCTCACCCCCCGCTGGGATTTGATCCGTAGACCATCCAGCCTGTAGCGAGTGTACCAATTATGCTATCTCAGCCTAGGCTCTGGAGATCAGTAAACCCAAGTGGCAGCTTTTGTTGATATTTGCAAGAAATGCAGCTCGTTGTGGTATTTTAAAAGTTTACCAATTAAATACAGACTTATGATTTGCAGGAGGCGTCGTCGCAATTGGTTGGCTCTCCAGTTACGTACAAGACAGCGTCAGATTGATTACCAGCAGGTTGGACACAGTAACACTACTGAGCAGCTGCGAATCCAGCGTAAACTTGCGAAATACCGACAAAAGTATCTTTCACACAAAACATCAAGAATTCCTCCATGGGGTAAGGTGATAATGCAGATAGTTTTCCATGTCATAAGTAAAAATACTTTAATCATGGTATTTAATATTAGATGATAAAATTTGTGAATAATGAGGAACATAGGTGGTAACCTAATGTTAACTGGGCAAGTTAGGAAATGTAAACATAGATTACCGATTCTCGCATTCTGTTCTCAGAAAGTATTACTTGGTGGAAGTAGTCAGTAGCTGTCCAAACAGTTGGCAGATTTTATTCAAGTAGTTTTTTTTTTGGAATGTTTAACAGCATGGCCTCTGTGCAATAACTTGTGAATGTTTTGAATTCAGGAAGAAATTTTCTTTGGAGATAGATATACATACAAATTCTGTGCAAGATACTTTTAATTTTATTGTAGACTCTTCGGATATTGCATAGTACTGGCAAACAGTCCCCTGAAATTATGCGATATCACATTTCTGTTCCAACACTTGTGATCTTGTTATTAATTTCAGTACCAACCCAGAAGATGCCTCGGTTGCTAACTACAAGTGCTTCTGCATATCGAAAATTGCTACGCAAAGCGGAACTTATGGGTATTGATACACAGGCTCTGGAGATTCAGGAAGCCCAAGTGGCAGCTCTTGTTGATGTTCGCAAGAAGTGGCATATTCCTCCTGCCTTTACGTATGTTATGTAGTTAATGTAACTGTTGTTTGAGTAACACACCTTATTTAACCCTTAGGCTACTAATGTCATATATATATATGGAGCTCCTAGTAAAGCCAGAAATGCTAACGTCGTGTATATATATATATGGACCTACGTTTGGCAACGCTGAAACAGTCTCTTTCTAT
>JGI20166J26741_11435363_pt1 | contig 13744 bp, 4 predicted proteins | sample TergutCu122P5_FD_26741 | JGI IMG/M metagenome (IMG submission 26741)
TACCAAATTACAGCTGCCTCCAGAACCCCTGACTAGGGGGCTACCACCCCCAGATCCCCGTTCTCTCTGTCCTCAACTGAATTTGTTGAAACCCCCCCCCTCGAAAAAAATTCCTGGGTACGCCACTGCTTAGCTCTCCATGAGCTGCTGTGTTACTTGTCCCTTAAGCTTGTAGCAGGTTAAGCATTGGTAAATGATTGCCTTCATCAATTTTTTGAGATCCAATCTCTTATTTAATGAGGCTGTTGGTTGTGACCCAGCATGATGAAACCTTGTGTTTTCTGCTGAGAAAACCCATCTTGTGAAGTGATGAGTTTGTAGCAAATCATCTAATGGATTGCTTGATCAGGAAGTGCAGACTGTTGTCATTGTCCTCCCCTTGTGAGAAAACTTTCCTAATTATTGAATGGACGCATTGTCTTGAGAGAATTGATGGTTGCAACCCTTTCTTGTTCCATCCATTCCTTCCTTTCTTATGAATCAGAAATTGTTGTACCATCTTCACACAGCAAGTCTGCGCCTGGTCAAGATCTTGTGTGGACAGAGTGGTCGTTTGCCTGTTGGCTTTAATGTCTGCAGATGGTGAAGAATCTGCTGCAGTTGCAATGACTGATGAGTAGTTCCAACTTGGAAAGTCCTGGTATAGTGACTTCTAGGTTGTAGAAGCGCAACATGTACTTCTGATTTCCAGGTTGTCTGTAGTGGTGACCTCTGTGGTAGGCCAGCTTGAAAGCTCCTGTGATGACATGTGGGGTCCCTTCCTCCATGGTGTGGAAGTGTTGAAGGCTCAATTCCCCTTGAAATGAGATCAGCAGGAGTGGATTGAGATGGCACATGTCTCCGTATTGCTGAAGAATTTTCTTCGTGAATGATGGCGACTGTTGCCTACAGATGTCTTCCATTTGCTTAGTGGACCCTGTATCCATGCCAGTATAATGGAGAAATCTGTCCCTGGTTGAGACTTATCTGTTTTATTGTTGGGTGCCGTTACAAGGCTTGGCACTTCCACCAAATGCATTCCAAGTACTTGCTGTAGAACTTGTTTCACTGAAGACTGGATGATGTGGTAGAAGTAACATGTGGTTTTCCCCTCTTGGGATTTCACTGGTTCCATGTCACCAAGGTCTTCATATTCCTTCATGAAGCTGTGGTACTGAACCTTGAGTTGTGGATCTGTTTCAAACCTGCATTCAGTAGCATGTAGTCTTTGCCTTACAGAGAGGCTCCAAGTTAATTGGGCTCCATTTTAGATGGAAGTCTGACCATGAATCTTCCGTCTAATTGTTGGGTTGTCTCTGTGATGAAGTGTTCTTCACAGGCTTGTTACTGTGCTGTCATGGAGGATTGCTCCACGGGTTCTACTTCCCAGAAGCGGTTTAAATGGATTCCAGACTGTTGTCTTCTCGCAGCAGGAATATGTGTTGTGTGTCACGTGATGTAGTGACAGCTGGTGTTTGAACAGTTTTATTCTGAACATCAACGATGCCTTTTGCAAGCAACATGTGGTTTGTTGGCTTGCCATTCAATAACAATATTAACCTCTGCAGTTGATATGCCCTTTGCATTTGTAGGCAGGTTGTTGTTTGCTGTTGACCCTTTGTCATTTGTTGGTTGATTCTGTTTTCAAACATGGTTGCAAGCAATTGAAATAAATCTGTGGTTGTTTTAACAATTGAAGCATTGTTTGAGTTAAAACTTGAAGTTAGTCACATGTGAATTGTCTATGTGACACCTTGCATGATAACACTGCAACTGTGTTGCTAAGTTACAATGTGAAGTTGACTGACCTGACTCCAGCTGATCGTTGATTGCGGAGGGACAGTAACCGGTCTTGTTGACTGTGTAATGTGAAGTTGTTTCAGCACCTTGCATGTTGATTAAGGAAGTTGATTCCTTCTGTTGTAAGTGGAATGATTTGATGAGTTGTGTGTAGCTACCATTTCAGCTTCAATGAACGCTGCATACGCGTGTGTTCGCTTGGCAAGCACACTCTCTGTTGATGTGTCCGCCATCTTGATATGTGTCCCAGCTGTTGAGTGCAGTGAACTCTGGGTAGGTAATGGCTGACCAGTGGCCGCTGTTCCGACTGGGTCCATGGTTGAATGTCAACTGATGACATCAAGCCGAATGTCGCAGACGGGGCCGAACGACAGCGCCCGAGTGAGGTACACGACTCTTACCGAGTCACCCCTACTGTGTCCTTTGTCCAGCAGTGGTGACTGATGACGTCATCGTAATGCCGCAATTACATACGTAAAGTCATCAGAGCCCAGAGCCACCTACATGGTACATCCATCCCATTGTTATACAATGGTGATCTCCAAATAAACAAATGATATAAAGACAGAATTCAGGCACATTTTTTAGTACCTACTGTGTATAAATTTCGCATTTTCCTACCGGCTGCAACAGTTTGTTGATATGTTGCCAGGGAACGTCAAATGATCTTAATTTTTGGAGAGTCGAATGCATAATACACATGAGATAAGTTGTCAGATAAAGATTTTAGAGATAAGAAGGAGAGCTGGAATTTTCTTCCACAATATACCACGGGTAAGATGGCATCAAGAAACCCTCTGGCAAATGCTGAATAGTGTAGTTCAGCCTTGCTTATTTCTCTGACTGTTCATCAGTCATTTTTTCTATTCCCAGCACTCAATACCACTGTCAGACAAAGAATGTTTTACAAGTACGAGATTTTTTAAACCGCTCTTGAAAAAGAAGAATACTTGAAAAATTCTAAAAACGACTGATTGAAATATAAAGGGAAATACAGAAGAGGAAATTATTAGAAATGACAGTTATATATAGGCAGATAATAAAGATATATGTTAACATATTTAGGAGACAAACGACTACACCTGTTTTGCCATTTATAAGATTCAAATACGGAGATTCACAATGGAATAACATTAAAGGGAAAGACCTAAAGAACGACAAAAACAAAATAGTTTTTCCAACAAAAGCAAGAAGAATACCTGGCAAGGTATAGAAAATGAAAAACAATATTAATACAAGTCATAATTCACTGGTTCAAAATAATTCGAGAAATAAGATATGTGTCAGCATATGAAAGTCCTTATTATCATATTACGAGTAAAAGGGGGAGTTGAGAAAATCATTATTGGATCCAGAATAAATAGTTAGGATTTGAAAAAACAAGCAAAGATTAAAAATTTTTATAAGTAAATAGCCATAATTTTTCCAAATCTCAATCCTGAAGATATAAGCCATATTCCCCTGCGGAAAGTCCCCTTTTACCAACTGAAGCAGGGCCATATCCAACAAGGCTACAATCAGGAACTTCAAATTTTACATTCCGCTTTTTTCACTCCGCTTACAGCATTCGAGTACGACCGATAAATGCACAGATTATTAATTTATTCATATGTCTGGAGGTCGGTTGCCACGTAATTTCGACGAACGCAATTGTCATTAATATTCAATAATTGTTAGGAATCACTGCAAGAACCTGTCTAATAGAACCATCCGATCTTACTGGCTAATGACGTCATCTGTTGATCACGTCGAAATTTCTCGAAGCAGCTTTTTATACGTGCAAAATACGTTATACTTTTCAAGAACTAATCAGGAAAATGCAGAATAAATACTATAAAAATTATAGTTATATGTAGGAAGATGATAGAAACATTTGTTAGACAAATAAGTACAGCTCAGTCTTCCTCAGAGTAAAATTGAAATAAAGAGATTCGAAATTGACAAAATTTTAAAGAAAAACGCATACAGAACAACTAAGTGCAACAAAGTTTTTTTTTCATACAAAATTAAGAAGAAGCACATAGCACAAAATATAATTTAAAAATCAACATTAACACAATGAAAAATTAGTACATCCAGAAAATCCGAAAAATAATATGGATTTCAGCATTTGAAATCTTTTATATTCATATTAAAAGGAGGGAATTGGAAAATGTTTAGGTGATTGGAAATAAGTATTTAAGATTTCATAAAGCAAGCAGCTTTTACCAATTTTTGTAAAGTAAAGGCCATTACTCTTCAACTGCTCAATCCTGCAGATGTAAGCAATATTCCCCTGTGGAATGTCGCTTTTACCAGTTGAAACAGTGCCACATCCAACAAGGCTTGAATCAGGAACTTCAAATCTTGCCTTTCCCTCCTTTCTCACTGCTTACAACTAAACACTGCGACAGACAAATCTCAGATTTGCAACAATTATTGGTTTGTTTATATGTTTTTAAGTCTGTTGCCAAGTAACGTCGAAGAATGCCAATTTACTTGTCACTGTTCCACAGTCGTGACATCGAAATTAACAATTGATAGCGAGACCGAATTCAGGCACTTTCTTTAATATCTACTGTGGGTAAAATTAGCAGTTATCCTGACGGCTGTAGCGATTTGCCACGCCCCAGAAATCAATAAACTTAATAGCGAGAAGAGAACGTATAATTCCGAATTATTGACCGTTAATTTTGTGAGATAAAAGGGATACATACATATGATATAACAACACTTCTAAAGCAAATTAAAATTACGTCCCTTTTATTTCCATATGGGCAAATGTATATTCAGATTTTCCATCGTAACAATGAACTCATTCCCGAGCAGCATCGGAGCGAACACAATCCCATGTTTGAACTCCTCTAGCACACACACCGCACGCCCCTTACCGGCTTGACAACTAATCAGTATTCCCGTCCACCCGTCATTTCGCTCTGAACCGGCGTACTGTACGGCCGTTTACATGAGTAAGGCAATAAATAAACAACGTATATTGCATTTTCTGTAGTCTTAACATATAATTTAGACACTTCAGTATTATATCTTGTAAATTTATATTAACTTTAACATTTATAACAGACCCAACAGAGGAGGTAGCTAGACATTTTACACAAATTTTATGACAAGGCAAATTTTTTCACTGCTGCATTTAACAAGCTCATTAGAATTCACTTCACTAGTCACAGTATTTTTACTCCACTATTGTTTTAACAATAGAGCAAACCTCAATTTATTAATATAGATCTTTCACTTATTTCCAGAGTGACGATACCAGATGCTGTAAAAATAAAATTTGACACCCTGAAGATGAGCACAGTACTTCTCGAAACATGTCGAGGGTTATAATGTAATATATATATATTGTTATTGAACAAAGGAATTGTGCAATGATTTGGTAATTTCAAACAAGACTCTTATTGTGTCAGTTCTAGGCGATCGCTCTTTATCACTTTTCCATTTGACATCTTCAATTTTTTAAAATCGTTCACTGAAGTCTTACTTCTTGAAATCCTATTATGTTGATAATTTGTGACCTTTAACAATATTTCAGCTTTGTTCTTCTCCTTGTGTCTTATTCTGATTTTGTTCTATTCATTATCTCTTCTCAGTATTTAGCTTCATTTTATAACATAACTCTTCCTTCATCCCTCCTTCTTATTTGCAACCTACTTCCGTCAGCTGCATGGTGATGCATTTGATACACTCTCATTATACTTCATTTATTTCAATTTATTATCATTATCATAATTTCTCCTACTCCGTTCGTATCTACTTTATACTCCTTAATATTTGATATTTTACAAATAATAATTGTTGATTTATTTGTTATTTGCAATAGTTTATATTATTTTTGCTTATCATCGACAGGTCTATCGTTTTACTAAGAAAACTGCCAAAAGTAAATTTGGGCAGTCTTGGAGTGAACTAATACAGAAGAGATGCATGGATATGTGCATGGAAATGAATGTAAAATTAAATATGACCGCTTGATATTTTCTCCTAGAATAAAGAAAATTTGTGACAGTGTGATGCTTAATTCCTTATGCTTTAAAGATCTAGGAATAATGCTACTTCAAACAAATTACTAAGTGTAAAGCAATCAATTCAAAATTAGTGTAGACCAGAGAGTAAATGATACTGAAGTGTCCATAATGTTTCAAATTTGCAAATGGGCACTGACGATTTATGTCACAGAATTCCTAATAAAAAGACCAGATTATAGGATATAGTAAAATTGTTATTATTTTTTTTTTCAAAATATTTCCTTCTCCCTTCTCTGATGAAGACAGTTTACGGATAAAAGAAATTTTATTCGTTATATTGTCGAGCAGATACATTACTATATAAAACTTTCAATAATTATGTAATTAGTCCAAAATGAATGAAGTTTACAGCACAAAGAATGTGTTTAATATAATTTCATCCATCACTTCCAATAAACAGATGTAACTTATTTACCGGATAGACAATGTTTCATTTTGTGTCGAATTTCCGAGAAAATAAAATTTATAACTTGTATTCGGAAAACAATAATCTCTGATTTTACTGAACAAAAGGAGACAGCGTTTCCTAAGGAACAAAAACAATTTCTGCTATCAATAAATAAATTTGGACAGTGTTTACAGGAAATGTAAAGCATAAGACAAAGCACTTCTTACATACTTAATAAGAAAATCTTTATTCTCCAGAGTTAAGAAAGAAATTTAAAATTATGTTCCATAATCATAGAAGATGAACTGCAAGACTGACAGGCAAATGCCCAGGATTATGGATTTCTAAATAGCTAAAGAGAAAAAATTGGAAACAAATTTTTAATAATAAAATGTGAAGAAAAATTTTTGTGGCAATTTGGATTGAATATATAAGTGATCATTTGTAACCCTTGCATCAGGGTGTAAATTTGATCCGGGAAAACCGATACAATACTTGTGTTGATAATTTTAAGTCCTCGGCAGATAAACAAATATCAGTTAGTATCACTGATTATTAGTGAAATAATTATTTCCTTACAAATTTCAAATAGAAATAAATACATAAATTTTACAAAACAGCATCCCAAAATCGCCGAGTTTTTCCTTCTCAAACATGCATATATTACATGCACGTGTAGCTGGCCCAAGAAATATAAGCTGGCTGTTGCTTACTTACTCTTATGTTAGAGCTCATTTCTGAGGCATAAACAATATCGAAGCCTTTCCTCTTGCACAATATCTAGAGTTCTGTTACCAAGTAGCACGTATTCAGAAAGCAACCGTTCCGCTGTGTGTCTAACCGATCAATAATTCAGTTGTGGCTGCATGACAAGCTGACATATTAGGACAAAATACGAAAACAAACAGTGGTTACAAGAAATAACATGCTAAGAAATCGTACTTCTTCCAATAAACGTAAAATGTGACATCACAATTTCGTTCCTTCTTTATAATTATGTAAAAAATTGATAACAATCTTTGTGGATTATAGAGATAAATTCTTCTAAATTACCCTGAATAAATACCACGTACGCTTGTAGACGTCAGAGGAACAGATTGAAATGGTCTGTGATTTACTTGTATCTGCCTATACATTACAGTCTGACAGTAAATAATACTACTAATTTAGATGTGTGACTGACAGGACGCAGTAGCGTTTAACCCTGACACGTGACTTGTTCTTAGGCGTGTTCGAAAATGCGAAAAGCGACTATTAGCTTTGTCATGTCTCTCCTTGTTAGCATAAGCAGAATATTTATTAATTTTAATGTTAGAAGTTCTTCTTAAAGTATTTATAGAAATTTAATTTCCTTTAAATTATTAAATGAACAATTGCGGTTTTGTATAGAACTGTGCTTATTTATGAAAATATTACGCCGATTACTTCTCAGACTGAGAAACATTTCAGAAGTAATATTAAGGTACTAATGTAACAGTCTAACACAACTGTTTATTGATATATCTATAAACATAGATACATGGGCTACATATTTCGACACTTACTGAGTTATCTTCAGGCCCTCAAGGAATATAGATCAAATTAACAAGAAGTACGTAGTAGAGGAAATTTATACACACATCAAATCTTCAGTAACTCTCTTCACAAGCTCTTGCTGTTTACGAGAACTAATGAAAAATATGTAGCATAACCTGAAAAAAAAATGGTACCGTCTAATAATTTATAGATGACAATAATATTCGGCATATACATTTTTCATTTTGGATGATTAGTGCTACAAACACCCAAAATAACTCATTACTTATATCTCTCGCACGGTGTAAATTGTTGCGCGAAGGTGACTCAATAATTCCTTCAATGTTCATCGACTTTCTTTTTTAGAACTTGCCTATCACAAAATATTCTGCATTTGTAACTTGAAGTCTTAGCTTGTAATAAACAGCTGCGCAAGATGGAGGGTGATCGATTCACAAAATATTTTTGGATCTTTGTCTACAATCAATTTTCCATTTACTTTCTATGATACATTCCGCTCTGTTACAGAGCTCACTTAAAATGATTATAAGTCACATCAGTCAAACACAATTCAACGAGTGGCACTCTACACTGCTACATGTTTCGATTTGTAAGGGATAATAAAAAGCTAATTTATAAAAAAGTATTTAAAACACATCGTTCACTGAAAGGTAACGAAAAACATGAAGAACAGATGTGATTCAAATAATTTGTATGAATTGCCTGATGACACTGGACAACAAATGTCAAAATTTTTGTATCTGTGATGAATATGTTATTAATTTATTTGTTTTCATCTATGAAGTTAGAATAGAGGCATAAAAATACTTGGCTCTAGCTTTAAGATTATGCTACCACTATGATCTATTACCAAATAGGTTGAAATAGTATACAGAATGGTGGATTAAATAAAACACTAAATATTATTCAGTAGAAAAGAATGTGTTTAGTAGACTTATTCTGTTTAGGTATAATATTTACAACGTAAATTGAATATCTGGACAGTCTTCCTTATTTAAGTTCATTATTTAACACAAACAAAACCTTGTTTTTTTTTCATTTTGCCTGTCGCTTGTATTCCATGTTAGTGGAATCTCTTGCCAAAGTCCAGCAGTTGTCGGCGAGCAGAGCACAGTTCCATTTCCCTTGATATCTCTTCTCCATTGAAGAAATGTCTTGATGGAAACGTTCACTGCACCACAATTCTCTGGAAAAAATCCAAATGCGAGTGAAGGATGTGTATTTTTAGTAACATGTTGCAGCCTAATTTCTGGTAGCTCTGCAAAAGGTTGTTTACAATATCCTTATAATTTTGAGCCCTTCTGTTTCCCGAAACTCCTTTTACTACAAATTTAAAACTGTCCCAAACCCCCTTTTCGTCGCCTTGAAGGAACTTATCGAAGTATTCGTCCTTAATAAAGTCCTGTATTTGTGGACCAATGAAAATACGTTCTTTCAATTTTGCCTCACTTAGTCTGGGGAACTTTTCTCATTAAGTATGTAAAGGCAGCTTCTTCTTGGTTCACGAACTTTATAGAGCTTTTTTGTCAGACCAAGCTTTAAATGCATGGATAGCAACAAAATTTCACTCAGTAACCCTAGTGGTTGATTTTCCACACTTGTGATTCCTGGTCCCACGGATTTTCTGGCAGGTCATTCCTTTCTAGAGTAATGAAGAGACAGGGCTCTGCTGTCCCATTCACAAATAAAGCAGTAATATTTTGTTAGTTCTTGTTGTAGTCCAAGTAGTAAGGCAATCACTTTTAGTTCACCACAGATTTGCCATTTGAATTTATGGTAATTAATGGCTTCCATCAGAATCTTCATGTTCTCATATGACTCCTTATTATGAACTGATTGACCAAGTGGAAGACAAGGTAGGGTGTTGACATTGTGAAGGAGAACTGCTTTGAGACTCAATTTAGACGAGTCTGTAAACAGTCGCCAGTCCAGCGGAAAGTGATTAATATTGGGTGTTTGCATCAGACCATCAATACCAGTGCAAGCAACAAGGCCCTGTCCATTTTAAAGAACTGAACAAGATCTTCGTACCTTTTACGATACACAGAAAGTCTGACGTTTTCTTTCAGAAGTATAAATTGCTAGAATCTTGAAACTAACAGTTCAGCCTTACATTTAGGTAGGTCACGATCCCTAATTAGATCATTTAATTCCTCTTGTGTAATTCAATGGAATTTCTTGGTTTGAAGATCAGCTGTAAAATCAGAATCCCTAGACGTTGGGGTTGTGGTGTCTTCTCCCGGTTTTCGGTAGGCTCGTCATCTGAATCTAAAATACGAGTATACTGCTGCAGTGGTTTTGAAAGAGGAAGGTCTTCAGTGTGGGGTACCGGTCGAATAGCAGAGGGAATAAACTGGTCAACACGCAAAATGTATCCGTAACCAAAAATTGATTCCTCTTCAATTCAATTTGCTGAATCCAAATATGGCCTTAGAATTCAATTCTTGGCTCTAGTTGTTATGATATATGAAGTGGGGCTTAATGCGTAAAATAATTTAATTCTAAGGCCATAGTTGGATTCAGAACAATGAATTGAAGAGGAATCAACTATTTTGGTTACGGATACAATTTGTGTGTTGACCAGTGTAATGATTGCTTACGAATCTAAACAGGTAGAAGGCAAGTTGCCATTTATGAAATTGAGTTGTTTGACTGAATTGTTCGTACTGTTGTTCTATTCACTTTGCTGTTGGCTGTAACACAGCAAAATTTGCGAAGGCGTCGTCAGGTGCCTTGCCACAGCACTGCCATGATGGTTGTTTGATAAGTCTGATCTGATATTTAACGTACAGGACAGGGGTTTTTACGCGACTCCCACCGACAAAAATGATATTACCTCTTTGGAAATGAGATATTAAGGTCAAAAACACAACGAGGAAGAAATTGTGTCAATAAATACAAAATCTTTAAGAAGGAAACTATAATTGCCCTTCCCAAACATCCCACGCCTAATAATATACAGCGCTCAAGCGATCTTCCATGCTGCAGGCTGACATGTTGAATACATTAGAAATATATTTTATTATTCAAACTGACCTGATTTATTCGTGGAAGATCAATTGAAATTTATATTATTTTCGCATTTTTGAGCTTCTTGAAATTTCCTACTATTCACCCTTCGTTTATGAATCTGAATCTGAAGCCAACCCAATTAAATTACCACAATTACGCGTACAGGTGCTAACATTAAATCACAAAGCCAAAGGAATCTGAAAACACAAGTCGCTTTTTGACACGGTGTAGATTTAAACAAGTTTTCCTACACAGCACAAGGGATGTGCTTGATTGCAAGTGATTCTGATACCTTCAAAGAAAGAGAATTAGATTCATTCAATAAATTAACATGGTCGGTCTGGATGCAGCTGCCTGACATCTTAAGAAAACAAGTGAAACATCTCCTTAGAAGTTCCGTTTAAAACATAGAGTCTCCAGACTAGTATATAAGGATTAATTCCACAAATTCCCCAAATTTAAGTGCAGGTAACTGTAGACAGTCTAAGCTTATGGTATAAGCCATGAGAATTAGCGAATTAATGTAGGCGTAGATCAGTGTTTTCCTGCTGACAAGTGGGGACGACATGAGCCTGTATTCTTCTGATTTGGCAGTAGCTGCTAATCACGTGACTGAGGTAGGTGTACCGTAATATTTGTCAGACTCGCTCCGAAGTTTGCCATTTACAATAACGTGGACTTTGTGGATATAATCCTAATATACACTGGTATTTCTCCTTATTTATGCATGCGGTTTCGACAGTGGGGTTGTAAATCCTGCGGACTCCTACGATGAGACGCTGTGTGACTGTGTAGAAGATTTTCGTTATCCGCCCTCATACCGGAAACAGGGAGGAGCTTCGAAATATAGACTTTTTTGACTGAATATACGTCACATTTCGCTAGATAATATTCTCCATATATAATATTATTTACGAAGTGGGAATCAATGTTTTAACTTGTTACGTATGTCTGGAAACAGATGCAAATAAGAGTTACCTCGTAAGTATATAACATTAAACTTCCATCTTAGCTGTCAATATCACAGTGCACAACAGCGTACGGCTGAACAGCAACACCGCCAATTGTACATTTATACTGCATTGTGTTGCGTATTACGTGAAGACAACTAAACTGTTATGTGACTGTTATTAGGTAGGGATATTTTGACACAGTTCTTTCTTACAGACAGCTAAATTTTAACCTCAAAAATATGTCCTAAGCAGATATTACATAAGAGATTCAAATTATGATATTTAAACCTAACACATTCTGGAGGAAAACATTTCTTGTGTAATTCAACATAAACCAATGCCGGTATAAAGTGGACGTCTGCGGTCGTTTGCTTAAAGGAAAAGCTTGTTCGAACCCCACCAGAGGCGTGGTTATATGTCTTCTGTGAATTTTGTGCGTTATCAAGTAGTGATTTTTGGGTCGGGCTGATCACTCGTCCAGGGAAGTACAACGAATGTGTTGGGTCTGAATATAATGAAGAATCCTTGGTAATGAAGAGCCCATGGCCCTTCGGGGATCTTGCACCATTGTAAAGAAAACAAGCATAATTAGATAACATAACATTCCTGGAAAGGAGATTTGAAAACGGGGATTTCGAATTAGTAGTATAAATAAAATCACTCGACTTCTCTATTCAGTTCCAAATTTCTTCTATTCATTTTGAAGGAATACGTGTGTCATTGCTTGGTTATTCAGCATTGTGACGTAATAACATAAAACTGACTGTAGTTTTGAGCCACGTTGTAGCACCTTCCCATCGGCTTTATATGAAAGCCGCTATCTGTTAAATTTTAGTGTCCACGGAATTAGATTTTGCGAATGAAAATCAACAATAATTTAACATTCACGGTTACAACTAGAAGAACGAATTGAATTCGTGAATTTGCTCCATAGCGAAAAATGTTCTGTATCTCCTGTAGTTTCGCAAATACCCAATAACTCCCCACACTTTAAAGAATTTCTAATTACTATTGCCTTCTTTACATGACCCGAAATATGCTGAGGTGTTTTTAAATTTATGATTTATATTATCCTCCTAACATGCAATTCCTATTAACCCATTAAGCTATGAAATTATATTAATCATTTTATTGTACTTTTCAGCTATATTTTGCTTCAATATTTTAGCAAATTAATTATGTAAGGGGAATTAAATTGTGACGATTTTCATAATTAATTTTTCGAAATAAAAATATTTCATTCACAAAAATTTAATTAATAAAAATGTAAAATACTTAACAATTGTTTATATTCTACCAAAACTCCGATAACGAAGGCTGTAACGCAGTATTGCAGAATATCATTCCGATATTCTTAGAGTGAATATCTTTACAGATTCCTTCTGAAATTCATTTTAATAAAACCAGGATTTCAGACCTTGATCATAACCAGAAAATCACCTGTAAATATCTGCGTTTCTTCTCTTTCAATCTCCCCCTTCCATTTCACCACATGCTTCGCTCCACAAAGTGCCTAACATAAATCATACTCGCCTGACCAATTATCACATTCAAATGGCCCTACATTCTGTTGACAAGCAGTAATAGCTTACGACATTGCCGTCTAACTCTGCCATCTGTTGATCCTATCGAGATTCCTCGAATAAGCTCTTGAATCATACAAAATACGTAATAAATTCTAAGAACTATTGAGCGAAATGGGGAAAAGAGTTTTATTATATGTATATAGTTCTTTCCATGTGATAAGTGGGTCCCTGTCACCACGGCATGGAGCGTCCTCAGGTTGCGGATGGAGGAACGGCCTCCGATATGGAGGGTAGCTGCGAATAAATTGAATAAGCAGTCGCGGACAGCCGACGAGGGGTGGTCCTTCAGCTTGGGGGTTGGGCGAGATGCTAACAACACCTCCCTGTGAAAAACAATGTTAAGTAATACCCACATGGCGAGATGATTCCTCTGGAGACAAAACAATCCGGAGGTAAACTACTCCCCCACTCGGATCTCCGGGGGGGAGTGTTTCTAGAGGAGGCACCACGCAGCAGGCAACGGAA
>JGI20166J26741_11435474_pt1 | contig 13742 bp, 15 predicted proteins | sample TergutCu122P5_FD_26741 | JGI IMG/M metagenome (IMG submission 26741)
GTGCTGGGCGGGGTGTTCAGCGCCGTTTTGATTGCAGCCGGAAAAGCGACGCGCAAATCGTATATACCGTTCGGGCCTTTTATGGTTATCGGCGCGTTGATTATGGTATTCTTCGGCGATTTTATTAAAACGTTCCTGTCGGCGGCGTATCATGTCTAGGCAAAAGGGGTATACCCTCCTGGAAACGCTGCTGGCCGTTACCGTTACGATGATAGTAATGGCGGCGGCCATGCGGCTGCTGTCGTATTCGGCCGCCATGACCGCGCGGGCGGTAGTGCGCGGCGAACTGACGGAAAACGCGCGCACGGCGGCGGATGTCATGAGCGCCAATATACGGCGCGCAAGTGAAATTAAAATCATCGCGGACGGCAATAATAATATCTTAAAGCGGATAGAAATGCCCAACCCCGACTCAAAAGACAGAAATTTCGTATTTGCGTATTATCCCAACGCGTTAACCGGCGACGGCGAATATCACAAGCTGTATTTCACCGGCGCGGACATAAACAGCAGCGCTGTGAACAAATCCAACGAATTGGCGTCAAATCTGGCGTATATCCGCGTGATTCATGACAACGCAAATACGCTGGTCATTGAAATACTGACGGATAACACAATTACGGCTAATGCCAGCTCAATTGATTACGAAACCGCGAACAAACGCGAAAACGTAACCGTAGAACCTGTTTTCATCCGTGTGCCCATTGATATTACCGGCAAAAAAATCAACCAATGAGGAGGTTCCACATGTGGGAAAAATTCTTTCCGGATCATTATTATGATTCCATTTACGAGATTCCGTACAGAGAACTCAGGCAAAAAAAAATACAGGCGCTTATCTTCGACGTCGACAATACGCTGGCGCCGTACCATACGCGCCGGCCTCCCGAAAAGGTTTCAAACCTGCTGAACCGCCTGCAGAAAATGGGGTTTAAGGTCTGCCTGCTGACCAATAACGGCAAACGCAGGCTTAACCGGTTCAACGAATACCTCAAGCTGCCCGCTTACCACAGAGGGTTAAAGCCGCTGGCAGGCAAGGCGAAAAAGGCTATGCGGGTGATGGGCGTTACCCCCGAATCCACCGCGCTGATAGGCGATCAGGTGCTTACGGATATCTGGTGCGGAAAACGGCTTAAGGTTACCACTGTGCTGGTAAAACCCATCAGCGATAAAGATGCCATAACCGTGCGGATGAAACGCGGCCTTGAGCGTTCCATAGTCGCTTCGTATCAAAAAAAACTGGGGCAGGCTGAGGCTGAAAAATGATAACCGCCCGTACGGATGTGTTCGGCGTGATGGGGTTCCCGGCCGGGCACAGCCTTTCCCCGCAGATACACGATTATTTCGCCCGAAAAACAGGGCAGGATATGTGTTACGCGGCGTTTTGCGTGCTCCCGGGGCGTTTGGGCGAGGCTGTCGCCGGCGCGCACAGTTTGGGCATAAAAGGGCTGAATGTAACAATCCCGCATAAACAGGCGTGTTTACCGTTCCTAAGCCGCTTAGACGAAACCGCCCGGCGTTCGGGGGCCGCCAATACGCTTGTTTATGAGGAAAACGGCTACGCCGGTTATAATACGGATTATTTCGGCATGCATATGTCGCTGAAGGCCCTGGGCGCGGATTTAAAAGGCAAATCGGTGGTGATAATCGGAGCGGGCGGCACAGCGCACACAGCCTGCGTAATGGCCGCCGATATGGGCGCGTCGTCAATTACAATAGCTAACCGGACGCCGGAAAACGCCGAATCCCTGGCCGGGCGGGCAGGGGCCCTTTGCGGCCTGCCTGTGACCGCGGCGCCGCTTTCGGGGCTTCAGGGGATAGCGCGCAAGGATATTGTTATTCAGACGTCATCGGCCGGCTTTAAAGATCAGGCGGATATATGCCCTGTGGAATCGGAAAGCTTTTTTGAAGGGGTGAGCGCCGCATTAGAACTGATATATGTCCCGTGGGAGAGCAAGTTTTTACGGATGGCAAAGTCAAAAGGCGTGCCGGCTGCAAACGGTTTCCCGGCCCTTGTATTCCAGGCGGCCGCCTCTTTCGAAATATGGCGCGGCGTTGTTTTTACGGAGGATTTTCTCAGGCAGGCGGCAGCGGATCTGGAGACGCTGGCGAGGCCGGCGTAACGCTGCTGGAACTCATTATTGCCCTCGCGGTGGCATTGATTATTTCGGCGGGCCTGTCGGGCGCCGGAGCGCGTTCGGAGCAAAGGGCCCTTTACAACGCATGCCTGCAGCTCCAGTCGGATGTCCGCGAGGCCCGGCAGCGGGCGGTGCTGGAGGGAGTAAACTATACGGTTTATTTCCAGGTGGATCTCAATCGGTATCAGATGTATAAGGCTTCGGCATCTTTTAAGAAGGATATAGACAAAACCGTGTACCTGGAAAATGGGGTCACATATAACGACAGTTACGGTTTTGGGGGCGTAACGGTCCCCGGGCAGACGCTGACATTTACCCCCTGCGGTACTGTTTCAGGAAGCAGCGGGTCTGTTTATCTGAAAGCCGGTAAATTCTCACAATCAGTAACCGTACTGCCGGACTCCGGGCGCGTTTTGCTAAAGCTGCAGAAGTAACCAAGGAGGAAATACATGGCTGAAGTACGCATAAAAAACTATATGGAAGATTGCGTCAGCGACATGTTGGACAGTGTTCTGGAGGAAATTCATTCATGCACATGCGAACGGTGCAGGTATGACATTACGGCGATTGCGCTCAATTCGCTGCCCGCGAAATATGTGGTTACCAAACGCGGGGAACTGTATACAAAACTGGGCGCGCTCCAGCAGCAGTTTGACGTTGATATTATAGCGGCTATAACTAAAGCCGCGGTTATTGTCAGCCGCAGCCCGCATCACAATGTCGAATAATGCTAATAATATAATATTGGTCGGGTTTATGGGCAGCGGTAAAACAACCGTCGGGCGCCAGCTGGCTGATCAGCTGGGGTATCGTTTTATTGACGCGGACAAAGAGATTGAGCGGGATACCGGAACGTCAATTCCCCATATCTTCACATATGGGGAATCTTACTTTAGGGCCGTTGAAGCCGACATACTCCGCGGCATATGCCTTGCCAAACGCGCGGTGATTGCGACGGGCGGGGGCGTTGTAAAGAACGCGGGGAATGTGGGGCTGCTGAGGCGGTCCGGTTTGGTGTTTTATTTAAGGTGGCCGCTGGAAGATTTATACGCTCATGTGAAAGGCGATACAAACCGCCCGCTCCTAAATGTGCAAAACCCCCTGGACGAAATGAGGGCATTGCTGGCGGAACGCGAGCCGCTGTATTTATCAGCCGCTCACACGGTTATAGAATGTTCGGGAAAACAAGTCAAAACAATAGCGGATGAAATAGAGGGGCGCGTCTATTGAAGAACCTGGCTGTAATACACGGAGTTAACTTAAATTTTACGGGCATAAGGGAACCGTCCGTATACGGCTCCCAAACGCTGGACGATATAAACCTGAGCATACAAAAGCATGCGGAAGCGTTAGGGTGCGGCGTTACAATCTTTCAGTCCAATATCGAGGGCGAAATCGTAAATTTCCTGCAGCAGTGCTATTCCGGCGGGATTGACGGCATAGTAATAAACCCCGGGGCATACACGCATTACAGTTACGCGATCCGCGACGCGATAGCCGGCATGCCCGTTCCGGCCGTAGAGGTTCATATGTCCAATATCCATAAACGCGAGGAGTTCAGGCATAAGTCCGTGATTGTCCCGGCGTGTACGGGCCAAATCTGCGGGCTGGGCGCGGACGGGTATTTGCTGGCTATGGATTTTCTCTGCGGAAAAAATCCTTGCCCTTAATACGCGGTTGAATTATACTTTGAAATATATCCATTCAGGGAGGGCAAAATGATTTCGGCAAGTGAGTTCAGAAACGGGGCTACACTGGAATTTGACGGGGAAATTTATGTGGTGCTGGAATTCCAGCATGTTAAACCGGGAAAGGGCGCTGCGTTTGTACGCACTAAATTGAAAAACCTAAAATCCGGCGGTATTGTAGAGCGTACATTCCGCCCGACAGAAAAAATGCCCCGCGCGCACATAGACCGCAAAGATTTGCAATATTTGTATAAAGACGGCGATTTATACTACTTTATGGATACGGAGTCTTTTGAACAAACCGCGATAAACGCTTCCGATATCGGCGACACGCTAAAATTTGTCAAAGAGAACGAAATGGTAAAAATCCTCTCTCACGAGGGGGTGGTATTCGGCATAGAGCCACCCACGTTTGTCGTATTAAAGATAACGGATACTGAACCGGGCTTTAGGGGCGATACCGCTACCGGCGCCACAAAACCCGCCACCGTTGAGACGGGCGCCGTCATCAATGTGCCGCTGTTTATGAGTTCGGGCGAATCCGTTAAGATAGACACCAGGACCGGCGAATACCTGGGGCGGGTGTGATGTCTGCCGGCGCAGCGTCAGATTCGGATAAGTTTTCCGGAGAACAGCCGCATGCTATAACGGCCCAATGCCCGAACTGCGGCAGCGCGATTACCCTTGACGCCTTAAAACTGCGCGGCGGCGGGCCTGTTGTCTGCGATAACTGCCGTGAAATAATCGGCGTAATATCCGATAAGATATAAACCGGCGCTTACCGCCGCAGGCAGCCGCACGGGCCGCGGGCGTAAAAAAAGAACCCTGAGGCGGGTTCTTACGCGCAATAGAAACCGGCCGGCTGCATGTTAACACGGCTGAACAAATCGGGCAGGGTATACGCGGTCAATTTGACCAGGCCAAGTTCTTCGCACGCCTGGTTTACAATATCCAGCGGTATCGAGTATATGTATGAAATTTCTTCCCGCGTATAAACATATGGCGAACCCGCGGCTATTTCCCTCTGATACAGGCGGCATATAGGGCTGGACGCTTCTTCCATAATCTTAAGGAACGATTGCTGATCAATAACGCTTATCTTAAGGCGTTTCATTATGTCTATGATTTCTGTTTCTGATATGTACAGCGCCTCCGACGCCTCCGTAAGGTTAAGCGGTTCGTCCATCGATTTAAGGATAATATCCAGGCTTTGCAGCTGAGGCGCTATATCATTCTGATACACCTCCAGGAAACTGGCGCCTTTCATTTTTACATTCATAATATCCTCCTGCTTAAAATATTATGTGACCACATTTGTATATGTTTTTACCAACTGTTGGCTTAGTCCTACATTCAGGACATATATTCAATAGGAACTGATAATCATTTTATATGAAAACCGCCCGGAATTCCATATGAAATAAATGGGGAAATAAGCGGGTGTTTACCTTGAATGAGATACAAAAGTATTTCAAATACCGCCAGGGCCTGATAGATCAATATGTAAAAGGCGATATGTCAAAACGGGAATACCTGTCGCGGAATCTGGACGCTGTGCTTGCCCTCAGGGATAAGCCCTTTAATATAGTTGATTCGCTGGAAAAGGGGTTGTTCAATTACCAATACTTTAACGCATTGGCTAAAGAATGCAAAAACACCGATCCTGCTAAAACAGATTATTTTTATTCTAAAAAAGACAAGGCAACGCTGTCAGTGCTCCGGATTCTGGATTTTCAGGGGGTTGAGGCGTATTTTATCCGGGTGCGTTCACCACAGCTTAAAGGGCGGCTGTTTGAGATTATTATCCGGGAATACCAAATGATTCTGCATTCGGCCAGTTCCCTCATATTGGATAAGCTGAGGAATGAAAATGTATTCCGGGAGGAAACGCGGCAGTCGGTTATTGACGGATATATTAACCAGAAGTACTAAAAATGACAATCGCGCCTTTACTGCGGGCGGCAGGATGCCGCCCCTACGGGAAAAACAGCAACTGTAGGGGCGGCATTCTGCCGCCCGTGTGTCTGCAGAAACCGCCTGATTTTGAAATGCGCCTTATTTCTTAACCAAACATACGCCGATAAGCGTCGGCCCGGTATGGCTTCCGATAGTAATACCCAAATCCATAATAGGCAAATCTATCTTAAACCCCCTATTTCTCATAAGTTCCAGCACAAGAACGGTTTCGTCCAGGCATTCGCTGTTTATCATTATATATTCGTACTTATCTTTTTCGCCCCCCACATATTCCTCTGTCAGCGAGATTACCTTATCTATCGCTTTCTGCCTGCCGCGTATCCTGTTGATCGGGTTCAACTCCCCGTTTTTCATTACAATGATTGGCTTTATATTTAGCAAGGTTCCGGCTAACGCGCTGGCTTTCCCGATACGGCCGCCTTTTTGCAAATATGTTAACGAATCCAAAGTAAAAAAAACTCTGGCATTTTCTTTTATCCCATCTATACGATCCGCTATTTCATTTGCGCCTAAACCCTCCTCCGCCAAGCGCGCCGCCTTTAAAACAAGAAGGCCCTGCCCGCAAGCGGCTTGTATGGAGTCTACGACGCGGAGTTTACGATCCGGATACTCATTTCTAAGATCATCGGCGGCAAGCGCGGCGTTCTGATATGATCCGCTGAATTTAGATGTAAGGCAGACGCACACAATATCCAATCCCTTGTCCAGAAACGAGCGGAACACTTCGTCGTAATCGCCGGTAGACGGCAGAGAGGTTGAGGGAAAGACTTTTTCCACGCGCAATCTCCTGTAAAACTCCGCAAGGGAAATATCCACGCGTTCCTTATAATACGTCTGTTTATCAAATGTGACATAAAACGGCACTACGGATATATCATACTGCCGATATATCCCGTCGGTTAGATCAGCCGAACTGTCAGTAATTATTTTTACTTTTGCCAGGGTAAGCACCTGCCTTATCAGAATAAATTCTGCACTAAATATACAGGACGTATGTTAATATGTCAATCAGAGCTGAAGCATCAAATGTTAGTAACAATTGACACAAATCAAGTAATAATTTATTATTGTTAATAAAAGGAAATAATAATCAAACATTGGGAAGTGAAAGCTTGTATCCCGAAACAATCCTATTTATGGCCGGCGGCTCGCTGGCTGTTATATCCGCCGTATTCGCGGCCTGGCTTGCCTTCTCACATAAACAGGGCCGGAACTGCCGTAAGCTGCTGGAACAGGAAACGCAAAGCTTCAATGCGTTAATCAGCACAACAGCCTCCTATATGGACTCGGGCGATTCCCCGACTGTTTACGGCGTTTCGGCCGATAAGCAAAAAGCGGAAATTAATACCGGGGCTTCTCCTCCATGCGTGGATTTTTCCATACTTGAAGATCGGTATATTCTGAAGAAAACGATTCATGACGGTTCAATGAGCAAGGTTTATCTTGCCGAGAACAGGAAACTGGGGAACGAATGGATCGTAAAATACATACCCGCTCGAAAAGGCAGGCTTTCAAACGAGGAAAATATTCTAAAACTGTTGAATCACACGGGCCTGCCTAAAATAACGGATATTTTTCATAACGCCGGCGGGGCTTATATTATAGAAAGCTTCATCGAAGGCGTCACACTGGACAAAGTAATTAAGTTAAACGGCGCGCTCAGCGAGCCGATCGTTATGGACTGGGCAGGGCAGCTGTCACATGTGTTAAATTATTTACATACTTTGAAGCCTTATCCGATTTATCATTTTGACCTTAAACCGTCGAACATAATAGTCACCCATGACAACAGGCTTGTCATTATAGATTTTGGCATCTCCAAACAATACGGGGCGAATTCCGCTGCGGACGGCACTGGTTTTACATACGCTTACGCGGCGCCCGAACAGATAAAAGGTGTTATTCCGCCGGAACACGCAGAAGTGGTTTCCGAAAGGTTGGGCAGTTTTACAGGCGCCGGATTAAAACCCGACGCGCGCACAGATATATACAGCCTCGGGGTAATTCTTTTTGAATTAGCCGCAGGCCGGCTGCCGTCCCTAAAAAATCGCGATATGCTTAAGGACGCCGTTTCAAAGGAATTTTTTGAGATAATTGATAAATGCCTTGCTTTGAATCCCGCCGAACGATGGCAGACTGTGAACGAATTGGAGTCCGCTTTGGAAAAGGCCAAAAACGGCAGGCTCAGGATGGTCCACACACTGTTTATACGCAGGCTGGTCTCCGTATCTGCAATAGTATTGCTGGCGTTATCGGCGGTTATTATATGGCGCGGTTATCTTATTAGCGCGGCTGCCTTGTCCCTGCGGCCTCAGTCCGTCACGCTCAGCCTTCAACAGTCAATCGTTTTCGATATAAAAAAACAATATAAAGACGGCTCTCCCGCGCCGTTTGCCGTAGCAGGGATAAAATGGGCCTACTCTAATCCCGGCATAGCTCAAATGGACGGTAACAGGATTATAGGGCTGAACGCGGGCGAGTCGGATATCACCGGCATATATGGCAGCCAACGCGTTTATGTTCATGTGAACGTTGTCGAACCGATGAGCGGCTGGGCAGATATAGCGCAGTATTATATGCCGGGGCGTAAAGCGGAGATTTACGCGGGGAATAACGGACGCGCGATAATGGACGGAAATATAGCGGAGGCCGGTTTTGTTTCTCCGGAGAGCATTGCAGTCGGCGCGGACGGCGCCGTATATATAACGGACGCAGGCGCGCTGCGCGTTATAAAAGACGGGCAGGTCAGGAGCATTAAAATGGAAGGGGATTATTTACAGCCGCGGATAGTCCGCTGTTTTAAAAATGAGGTATACATATTGACTAACAATTGGGAAGAAGACGACGAAGTTTATTATGAGATAGACAAGTTCACGGGTACTGGTACACAAACGCTGCACAAAGACGACGGAAGGTTCTCCTCGGTTGAAGACTTCGCGGTTTCCGAAGAGGGGTGCATTTACTTCATTGATCGCAATCCGGGGATAGGCGGGGTTTATCTTAAAAAATTCACAACTCCGCTAAAAGATGATTTTACAGTATTGTGCGAATTGCCTGACGGTACGTCGTCCCTCGACGTGGGCGACGGCTGCGTATACCTGGCAAACCCTGTAAAAGGGGCGGTATATGTTTGGAAAAACGGCGCTCTTAATTACTTCGCCGGTTTGGAAAACAAAAAAGACTTCATAGACGGGACGGCGCCTTTGTTTTATGCGCCGATGAAAATCAAATACGAAAACGGCTTTTTATTTGTGTGGGATTTCAACACGCTGCGCAGAATCGCCATAAAAGACGGCGCTGCCGCCGCGTGCGAAACTGTGGCCGGGGAAGCCGGCCCGGATTTTAATCTTGAAATAACGAAGACGCGGCAGGCTGCGGAAGACATTATACTGCCCAACAGCGCACAGACGGATTTTGCCGTCAGTAATGGCGATATTCTGCTGACCGATCCGAAACGCGGCGCCGTATGGTTGGTCAAAGCATGCGTGGATAACTGATGTGAGGAGAAAGGTATATGAAATATATCAGGTCGTGTATACAATTTGTTCTGGCTGCGGCAATTTGCGCCATCATTTTCATTATCCTGAATACCGCCGTTTCGACGCCGCGGGCGCCTGTGTCCGCAGAGGTACTGGCGGCGGCGCTGCTGGTAACAGCGTCCCCGGCGGCGCTGTCGGCAATAACGTCCCCGGCGGCGCTGACAACGGCGCCGCCCGTACCTACTGATACGCCGACTACGCCATATACCCCGACGCCCATTGATACGCCTACGCCTTTACCGACGCTTGCGCCCACTAATACGCCTTTGCGTTTATCAACTAATACGCCTGCGCCTTTACCGACGCCGACGCCCACAAATACGCCGACGCTCACAAATACGCCAACGCCTACATACATACCGTCGGCAGCTCCGTCGCCGTCGCCTACAAATAAGGAGCTGCCAAGGCTGACGCATACGCCGGAACTGACGCATACGCTGAAGCTGACGCATACGCCGGAGCCTACACATACGCCGTCATCTACGCCTACGCATATGCCGACGCCTACGTGGACAAATACGCCGACGCCTACACAGACTCCATCGCCTGTGCCGACACAAACGCCGGCGCCGGTATTTACGCCAACGGTTACACCGGCGCTGATAACGCCTTCCGGCTTGCCGCCCGTATCAACCGACGAACGGAAGGCCGAACATCCGGCTGATTATGTCCTTACGGTTACGGTAACGCCTTACGCCGCTAAATTCATAACCGACATATTCGACACGCTCGATACAGATGCGGCTTATACGCTGCCCATTGAACTCATACCCGGGATACATGACAAAGATTCCGCCGTTTCAGCCATACATTCCGCGATATCCGGTCTTACCGAAGAACAGAAAAAAACCGATACGGGCGCCGATTTGATGTCGCTGTTTGCGGAAGAGGCGGTGTCCCGCGCCGCGAGCACGACATTAAGCGGCGACGTAACAATCGAAAAAGATCGTGTGGCAATGCTGCAGCGAAATTCTGCGGACGCGCTGGCAGAGGCCGAAAAGATGCTGACCCAAAACGGCGTTGCACCCAACCGTGAACTGCAGGCCGACGTCACATATATGACCGACAAATCCGACTCGCTGGAAATAAATCTGGAGCCGTCGGCTGAAAAGCTCGCGAACGGTAATGTAAAAGTTTTAACGCCGGAATACGCCATATCTTTCTCAAATGAATTTATCGAAACTAATGTCAGCGATCAGCCCCTGTTTGTCACGCTGTCGGCGAACGGCCCGAAAGATTCAAAAGTATACGACGTCAGCTTCAGCAGGGCTATTGTATCCTATGCCAAACTATCACTGCCTCCGATTGCCGGCAGCCTGAAATATCAGGCTATAGCCGCTTCTTTTAAAGACTTCATTGGCGGGAAGTATAACCCCGTTACAACCATGCTCGACGCCAGAATCAATGACAGCGGCGCATATTACGTAAAAATCAACAGGAAGGATTTCACCGATATCGGGAACAAAACGCAGGAAATGCGCAACGCGATAACAATATTGGCCTCCAAAGGCGTCATGAGCGGGACTTCTGCCCTTTCGTTCTCCCCGGACCAAACCGTGGATCGTTCGGAGATCGCGTCCATTCTTACCCGCGCGCTTTTAATGTATAACGCAAACGAAAGCAGCCCGTTCACCGATATTTTAAAGTCCGACTGGTATTACGGCGCCGTCGGCTCCGCCTATAAGCACCGTTTAATGAGCGGTACAAGCCCGACAACGTTCTCTCCCAAAGCGGATCTGCTAAAGGGGCAGACCGCGTCTGTGACGGCCCGCGTACTGCGGCTTGTGATGAAGTACAGGGATCCGCCCGACATAGACGCCGTTCTGAGCGTTTACCGGGACGCCGGCGAATTTGCCAATTGGATGCGCAATGATATAGCCTTGGATACGCGCGAGAATATTTTTATGAGGCGCGCGGACGGCCTGTTTCACCCATCTGTGGCAATGACGCGCGGAGATACGGCAATTGTGCTGTACAGGCTGTTTGTAAAAATTTGGTGACACGCGCATGAATCTGATTGTCAGCGTTCATTTCAAAAAAGGTTTTCATGAAATATTTCTGCCCAATATAAACAACAATATTGTAAGTTTTGAAATAAACAGGGATATTTCCGGATTTTTACACGATACGCAGTTGAATTTTGAGGTGTGGGATTCCGTTTGGCTGTTGAGGGCTTCGGAAACTCTCAATATTTTTATGGAAGGTAGGAGGGCTGCCGAAGCATGCCTCAGGCATGGGGCTGTTATTTCATGCGAACTTCGCGGCGAAGGCAAGTTTTCCCTACTGGTGAACGAAAATATAAACATTTATACGAAGCTGATAAAATACTTTTTCGACGGCAGAATCACGATTGGTTCCGATGAAGGAAATATGCTGCGCTTCAATGTCAATAACCTTGTGTCCGGAAGGCATGCCGAGATTTTCACAGACATCGCCGGAAAATGTGTTGTCAGGGATCTGGGCAGCCGTAACGGCGTTTTCGTAAACGGTCGCAGGATTAGCGGCATTTCGAACCTATTTTACGGCGACATTGTTTATATTGTTGGGTTGAAAATTGTCTTCCTTTTTGAAATAATCGCCGTTAATTCCCCTGAAGGCATTGAAACCGCCCGGCTGCGAAGGTTTGGCGGCGGGTCCGGGGTTTGCGAAACGTTGTTGCCATCCACGGAAAACGTATACGCGAGGGCGCCGAGGCAATTGGATATAATAGACAGGGAAACTGTCGAAATAGAGACCCCGCGGTTTGCCGACAGAATCGGCGCGAATCCCCCCATATTGTACGCCGGGCCTTTGTCTTTCGCGGCCGCCGCATGCATAGCCGCAGTTATGTACTATACGCAAAACGGGCGTTTCGAAAACCCGGGCGCGCTCTTTACCTCTATATTATTCATATCCGCCGTGACAGGCGCGTTTTGGGCCTGGTTTAACCGCATCGGGACCCGGCGCCATGAAAAGAAAGAGGCTAAAATACTGCGGCAAATATGTGAAGATTATTTTTCGGGTATAGAAAAAGAACTGGCTGAAAAGCAAGCGCGCAACCGTGAATCTATGCGGAGCAGTTATCCCCCGCTGGCTTGGGCGATGCGGTGGGTTGAGCCGGGGAACCGGAGGCTGTGGGAAAGGAATGCCAGTCACGCCGACTTTTTGGCAATTCGCGTCGGGGAGGGCGACATACCTTCCTTTAACCGCATAGTCATACCCAAGCATCAGCCATTTACACCGGACATCGGTTTTAACGCGCGGCCGGAGAAAATAAAGGCGGAGTATTCTGTTTTAAAAAATGCGCCAATCCTGCTTCCGCTTAAGGAGTACAGAATAATCGGCGCGGTTACGGACGTTCGGGAGGCGGCGGTTGAGCTTGCCGGGCTTATCTCCATGCAATTAGCGCTCTCTCACGCGTTTTCCTGCGCGCGTATGGCGTTTATTGTCCCGCGCGGCGAGGCCCGGTATTGGAAATTCGCGAAATGGCTGCCGCATGTATGGAATGAGGACGATGATTTCAGGCTGTTTGCCGATGACAAAATATCCGCCGCGGCGGTACTGCAATACCTTTCCGAAATTACTCAATTCCGATCGGACAGAAAGGAAGATGATCCGGCGCTGCATTATGTACTGTTTATATCGGAGCGGGAACTGGCGGACAGCGTGCCGGCGTACAACATGCTGATTGCGGCGGCGAAGCGCGGGGAGGCCGGAATATCGCTTGTACTGCTTTACAACAGGATTGAAATGCTTCCGGAAGAATGCCGCGTTATTTTGGAAAAAACCGGCGGCATATCGCGGCTCTTCAGTCTGGATAACGATTTTAAGCCGATAAACGGCATTCGTTTTGACATGGCGGATGCGCGGGCCATATACGACACGGCGCGCGAACTCTCAGGCTTCAAGCCTTTGGACACAGCCTCGAAGGGCGGCATGCCCGCGGACGTGCGGTTTATGGAAGCCCTGGGCGTACGCGATGCGGACTCGCGGGATATTTACAGGCGCTGGCTGAAAAACAGGACATATGAAAGCCTGAGCGTTCCTGTAGGCTTAAAGGGTATGGGCAAGCCGTTCTGCCTGGATATACATGAGAAATACCATGGCCCGCACGGAATAATCGCGGGGACGACCGGATCCGGCAAAAGCGAGTTTCTGCAGAGCTATGTGCTTTCAGTAGCCCTGAATTTTCACCCCCTCGAAGTTTCCTTTTTGTTTATAGATTATAAAGGCGGCGGTATGGCCCGCAATTTCGAAAATTTGCCGCATACCGCGGGAATCGTCACGAACCTGGACGGCAACCGGGCTTCTAGGGCGCTGGTTTCCATTAAAAGCGAGATTGAGCGCCGCCAAAGCGCGTTCAAACGCTGCGGCGTCAGCCATATAGACGGGTATGCGGAACTTTACAGGGCGTTAAAAAC
>JGI20166J26741_11435586_pt1 | contig 13741 bp, 11 predicted proteins | sample TergutCu122P5_FD_26741 | JGI IMG/M metagenome (IMG submission 26741)
TTTTTTCTCACACCCTTGACCATTCCACCTTTCTTGATTTTATCATCCCAATAATATCTGGTGAGAAGTAGCAACGATGAAGCTCGTCAATACAGTGTTTTTCCAACACCCTGTTATGCCCTGCCTTTTAGGTCCAAAAAGCAAATGTCCTTAAAGCTGCAGGAATAAATCTGAGAAATGTATGTTGACATGAATTTTAAGTGCTAAAATTCTGTTATGTTCATGAATTACACGTCAAATTACTTAATCTTAATGGTCTGGGAATAGTGTACTTAAATCCCCTGTTACCATAGGCAATGGTGGCTGGATTTGAACTGGAGGAAAAGGGTACCTGAATGGAAGAAATGTGACATTAGGCTTGAAGCAACCCACGCATGTGCTGTAAGAAAAGTGTGACATGCACATCAACACTTCAAACCTGGCCTCTTTTCACTGAACAGTACATGATTCTTCACATGTCACAGGCCTCTGTGTGAGTGTAATGTAAGTTTAAAACTCTACTGTCCTGGACAGTAGCTGGAATTTAAAAACCAGCATCAATGAAGGGTTAGAGTTTAATATAGAAAGCAAGGAAATAGATCAAGTTAAAATTCTTGTGAAATACCAGAACAGAACACAGTACTGCATATAACACAATGTTATAACATCCCAATAACATTAACATGACTGGAGAAAATACCTTAAATAAGCTACAAGAATTGGTAGCTGTTCATTAAACATTCGATACACACCTTGTGAACAGTCTGGACCAGCCCAGTAGTTATCGCAAACACATGCTCCGGTCTCAAGGTCGTAACTGCCATGTTCTGAACATCCAGGCAAGCACTGGTACACCTGTTGATCAACAGCACTGCAGTTGGTGCCTTGCCATCCTGCTTTACAGTAGCACTTCCCTCCGACACAGGATCCGTGGCCTGAGCATCTGGGGTCGGGGCAGTCCACTGCAAATTAACAGCAAACCATGTAGTGCTAAAGTCATTTTGACTGACTGTGGAAAAATCGTGTTACTTACGATTATATTGTGAAGTCTGTGGTTCTCACTGCAGTCAGAATGAAGACTGCTCTCTTGTGGGATATAACCCTGTGTAGGCTGGTACAAATAACATAAAACATGCTTTTATAATGGCAGTAATAATAAAGAATGGTCCAAGGGAACAAATGTTCTGCACTCTACTTTGTTAACCTTCTTCTTTCACCATTGCTATTTCTTTGCAATTGACTATATCCGCTATCTACCCATGATTCTGAGTGGTCACAGGACATACAACTATCTTATGCACTCTTCATGAAACCATACTGCAAACCTAATCATTTCAGCATCTACTTCGGTGTTTCCCAGCCACGGTTATGTACAGTATTGTTAGGGGTCTCAGAACGTATCGTGAAATAATTATGTAAAAATTTTGAAATGCCGTGAAAAATTCCAAACTTATTTCGAAATATCACGGGGATTTTTGTTCGATTATTGGCAGTACTGGGGTTATCTCCATGCGCTACTCCCTGCCTCCATTATTTTTGTTCAGTTCTTATGTAAAAAAAAACCGATGTTCAGTGTAATGTACTTTAGATATGTGAGGATTACGGCAAGACAACTGCAAATGGTTTAGTCTGTGATGTAGCGCACAGACATTAATATGGCGTTTTTGTCTTTCACGATTGTGCAGTTTTACATTTGTAATTTTATTCATGCCAATTAGAAAAGTGTAGGCTTCCTTCATTCGACTTCCACAAAGCTCATATAGAAAGACGAACAGCATAATTTGGACATCTCTTATATCAAATTTCGCACTACTTGGGTAATAAAAGTGGAAAGCCAGTTTTCACGTGACTCAGAATAGCCCAATAGATTCTCTTGAACATCTCATGTACCCAATTTTATCCATATCTGATTAAAACTATATGCAATGGGGTAAAAAACCTATCTACCCCTCTAGTAAACAGTGCCTTACATCGCATCGATTTTCATGAGATTCACACTTGCCGAGTGGAATTTCGTGGACATTTTCTAAATGGATTTCACGGAAATTGATCAAGAAATATGGAAAAAATGTAGAAATTCATTACTACCCATCCACACAATATGTCACTGAGCCAATTTATACGAAACTAATGCTTTCTTAACAATTTTTTTTCAGAGAACTCCAAAACCAAATTTCATGAAAATCGCAGATGCTGGGTCACAAGCAGACAGGTATGGTATCCAGCCAAAGCGTTCATTTGAGTTTGTAAACAACGCCTAATAACGAAGGAGCACCCATTCTGCTCTTCAGACACAATGAGGGGTACAGACACAAAGTGTGTATGTACTTGTTCTAAATTTCATGAGAGAACTGACAAAAGTTCTAATGTCAGTCACTGTTATAATGGTTTACATTAAGGTTATTATTCACCATAAGCTAAATTCATGAAGTTACTGTGTTCAAAACAGCCTGCCACAGGCCTGCGTTATAAGCCAACTAAAACAATCAACACAACCCCATTCTATTTCAATGCCCAACTTAATATTATCTTACTATCTACACCTAGATCTTCCAAGTAGTCTCTAACCTTCATGTTTCTCCACCATTACTTTGTTTCAGCCAGACATGCCTGAGGATGGTCTATGTACAGGCTGAACCATGTAGTACACATGTAAAGGCACAGTTTGAAATGAAATAAACCTGAGTTGTGTTTGACTGAATAATTATAGATTTTTGGCAGTATAAATCATAAAGCTTCAAATTCTGAGGTGTTCTCAGTTACTTGTATCTTCCTTCTCCTCGCATCTCAGTACCCTCCTTTGAATGCTCTCCACTGCCGTGAACAAAACTGACAAATTGTAAATAATTAATATGTAATTACAGACGGAACTTTTTCTTCCTGTCCACATGGTAAGGGAGAACTGTATTTTCAGTTTTGTTATGTCTTTCCAAACCACACCTTCATCGTGTATATGTAATTAATTCAAAATTGTTTCCAACTTTCTATTCAGCAGCCTCTCCCCTTTTGCTTACTTTGCAACCTTTTTGCCCCCTTCAACTCTGTTGCATTCGAATAACATCATGCAGGGTTCTAACTGCTTAAAAAAACAACTGTATATGTATACACAAAACTGATAAATTATGCACTTGGAACATAGTTGACAAGACATTTATCACACATAACTGCAAACATCCAGGCAAGAAAATCAACCTACTGACTAGTAGACTGCTTAGCAGTGTATTTCAGTATTCAAGCTACCAAGAATTCCTGATGTGAAAGAGCTCTAAGTTCATTATCATCTCCACAAAAGCCATACTGAAACCTGTGGAGATTCAGCACAGTTTACACCAAATCCTCATCTAGGTATTAAAGGTAAAGATGTTGCTGTCCAAATCATAAAAGCATTCAGTGGGAGTAGAAGTATAACTCCACTTATTTTTAACCTCAGATGATGGTAGATGGAGGTAGGTGGTAAACATCATGATCCGGCCACTTTACCAGGAGAATGAATCCAGGTATCCACTGAATATGAGGCTGGATGGGCTCCAGAGCTGGTCTGGATGTTATGGTGTTGAGAAAATCTCTTGGCCTTGGAAGGATTTGAACCTCATACCACCCAGCCCATAGATAGTTGTCATACCGACTAAGCTACCCCAGTACATCTTATGTACCTATTACACATCACACATCACACCTTTCAATATTACCTCCCACATATATCTTGGTCTTGCAAGTGATCTCTTTCCACAAGGCATTTCATGCATTTCTCTCGTAAATAGAGAGTACACACTTTCAGTATCACATACAGACCCATAGCACTGTCCTAACATTCAAACACATATAAATAATATCTAATAAATTGTCTAAATCTTATTAAGAGTTGTGCCAAATAACTTGGAATGCCATTTATACCCTTTAGTATGTAACACTATGGGAAGTGAATATAGCACACAAGGGAGAGATGAGAAACTTGTACAGAACTGCCACTAGAAAACCCGGGATTAAAGAACACTTGGATGACTTATGTGCAGGTGGGAAGGTAATGTTAAAATGAATCATAAGAAAAAGGTTGTGGAAGATGTGGACTGGATGGATCTGAGAATATGGACTAATGGGAGGCCCTTGTGAATATGAAAAGACACTCCAAAGTCAATAGGAGGTGGCGTATCCCTGAACTACACACAGATTTTCAAGATGCACTGATGAATTCAGTTGAAGCAAGTGTTCATGCTTCTGGTGTGTTTCTGGAAGGACTCAATTTCAATTTTGGGTGGGAAAATGGCTGTCATGGCTCATGAATTTATGCTTATCCTCAGATCCACCAGCAGACACCAGGGCAGTGCACAGAATTATGCCATGTCTCCTTCCATCCATATCCCTTTTAATTCATTACTGATTATGATCTGACTGTTTTGTACTATTGTACTATAGTTAGGTAAATTATAAATAAATTATACCTCTGCTTTATAAAGTCAGTGAATTTGTTAAATGTGTCACAGAATATGCAGTTTCACTGCATTCAACTGTCCTGAGCACGACAAAGCATTAATATAATTATCGAACTTCTGTTACAATATTTCACCACATGAAACTAGGTTATTCCCAGAAAGAATGTGCCCTATAAACTTCAGTGGCAAACCAAATGGCATAATATATTATGATATAATTGTATCACAGCTGTAAAACACAAATACAGTATCTAGATTGTGGCATGTTAACTATGCAGGTTGATTAATACGTAATGACAATATGGTGGTTTGTAATCCCAGGAGAAATGTGAATACTGCAAGCCTGCGTATAAATCAGTGTACAATACTTCACATATGTTGAGCCTTTCAAGCATTTTAACTAGAAGTAATTTTGTTAATTCCATAACTGATGAAGACAACTTGACCACTATGTGTAGTTACATCATTCGAGGACAAGAACTACAGTTTTGCACATAAATAAGGGCTTTTAAAAAGATACACATAAGTACATAAAACTGTCCTTTGTGCACGTCGTGAAGGCATATGGAGAAGCAGGAGGTATAGTTCCACCCAGTCTTAAATATGGAATTAGATCAGGTGAACAGCAACAAAACACATCAATATGTTTAAAAGGTTCAAAAATGACACTTATAAAGCCAATGCAATACACGTTTTCATATTTTGACATTAAGTGTGGAACCTATTCTATGTTTATATGAAATTACATATTACACTTAAAAAAATCCTTTAGTTATTCTGTGGTGAATGTGAATCTTTCAATGGCAATTGAAACATACACTTTTCAGTATGTGTTGCTGATGGAAGTACTCACCCTCTCTCAGCTCCCTAGCTCCAGTCATTGTATCAACACCTACAGCCCTTGTATGTGCTGGGCACAAAATCCATTAACCATGTTATTTGTAGAAATTCCAGATTTTCACAGTGGTTCAGTGGATGGTTACCATATTACTGTGTGCTTACATGACAATCAAAGAGCTTTGCATTTCCATCACCATCATCATGAACCATTAATACTATTCTTTGATAAAACAAAATTCAAGATCTTCACAGTGGTGAATCTTTAGATTATTTCCTTCCAGGATATAACATTTTGTACTCTGGTAGTCAGTTACAACACAGTGTACAACACACTTCCAGGCTACACAGTGTACACACCGTGTAGTCTGGAAGTTGGTTATAACACTATGTAGTCTGGATGATGGTTATAACACTGTGTAGTCCTTTAGACTGTTATAAAACTGTGTAGTCTTGTAGATGGTTATTAAACTGTGTAGTCTTTTAGATGGTTGTAACACTGTATAGTCTGGGATGTGGTTGTAACACTGTGTAATCTGGTGGACAGTTATAACACTCTGTATTCTGGTAGACAGTTATAATGCTGTGCAGTCTGGTAGGTGGTTAAAACACTGTGTAATCTGGTAGATGGTTATCAGACTTTTGAAGGAATTTATGTCTCCATTTATAAGAATAAGAATGATAAGCAAATGAAGGCAGAAAGTTCTTCCAAAATGTTGGTACCAACCTACCAAAATTCCACAATCTGTAACTTCATGAAATTAATTATTTCCGGTATTCGTAACAGAAATGCGTAACTACAACAATTCAGCTGAGGAACAGATGTATGACTGTTATAAAGGACAAAGTCATATTGATCAAATTGAAATTGTCCAGGGAATCTCAGTTATCATTTTGAAACACTTTGCCCTCACTGGAAATTGAAATCCACTCTCCAGCCTACAATGTAATTGCCACATTGACTGAGCTTATAAGAAAACTGTGAAATCTACTTGAAACACTTTTACATTTAGAAAATCTGCTTTATTCTCTTGCTACTTGTGCCATTATTACTCTATATATAATTTATTCATGCTACAGGAAATTTTTAATTGGAGTGTCGGCCTGCTTCTACACATGCATAACTCAGAGGGTTTGTCTTCTGTGCTGAGTATGGTCCTCATACTGAATCATGCATTTCAGCATACAGCATAGTTGATATACGAACATGAAGTTTCAACTGCTGTGTTCAAAAACCGAATCTTTGTTTCATGCAGGTTCTATGTGCTGTGTTATCTCTGACCATTTTAGTGTACAGCATGGCAGAAATAAAGATCACATGTGGTGAGACACCATGTAGTTTGTTTTGTAGTTAGGAATGTTTCACATTAATCTTTACGGTTGCCATCCTGTTGTGCTTATTACTAAACAAACCAGACTTATTCAGTCTACACAACATAGTTTTATTTTAATTCAATTGGTTTTTACCCTTAAGTGTGCGCTACATGTTTCAGTCTGTACTGAGACAATCTTGAGGATTCCTTTGTATGGTTTTTGTATTGGCATAGCTGTGGGTGGCTGATGTACAGGCTGAAACATGTAGCTTACGTGTGAGAGAAAACAGTCAAATTAAAATAAATCTGTGGGTTAGACTGAATAAGTGTGGTTTGTTTAGTTTCAGATGAACCTACTGCTGACATGTTCTATGGAGGCAGGAAGTTCCAGAAGTTGGTATGTATCTACCTATCTACATCAGTCATACTGCTGATGCATGTAACCTTAACATTCAGTGTTGTGTAAACCTCACATATTCAGGCGATTAAATCAAGGAGTTTGAGAAGAGGCGAAGTGGGGGGTTGGGTATGTAGCACATTAGAAGAATAAAAAAAAGTTCCCGTAGGGTTTACTTGAGGAATCTGAAGGAGATTGTCCCTTGGTAAGACCTAAGTGTAGATGTGAAAATGATATTAAAACAAATTTTAAAGATGTGATATGTAATGGCTTGGACTGGATTAATCCGGCTTAGAATAGGAACAGGTTGTGGGAACCCGTGAACACGGTAACAATCCTTTGAGTTCCATAAAATGAAGGAAATTTCTCGACTAACTGACAAATTGTTGGCTTTTCAAGGGAAGATTATGCTCCATAAACCTAATCAGTAAACATCAAATATTATGAAACTCTTGTTTCTGTTAATTTTAGTTCTCATTAAGGTCAATATTACAACAATGATTAAAAGAGCATGTCTGTACAATAATCAACACTAAAAATATTTTTATCAGCTCAAATTGTTCCCAGTTTTGTATTCAAAAAATTAAGGAGAATTTTATGCATTTTGTTTTACACAGTTCACCAGTGACAATGAAGTTGGTAACAACAAAAGTGGTAGCTTCTCACCCTTCACCTACCAGCACATCAGAATGAGTATAAATTTCTGTCTGCCACGCATCATCTCCAAATACCTTCAGTAGTCATGCAGTGGTACATCTCAAGGATGTTAACCAAATAACATTTGTAATAAATTAATCTGTACAACATTAATTGTCTGTCATGACTAAGGTGTTGTTGAACACAATGCTAGGTAGTTTGGCAGACAGGTACCACTGTTTCTAATTCATTTTCCACTCATCACCCTACTATTTTATGGAACACAGTCTTAGCTACAGACAGCATCATTAAATACACCACAAATAAATCCATACACATGCACAAACAGAGTTCCCAAAAAATAAACAGATAGTGTCACTCACCTTGTTCACAGAATGTGCCTTTCCAACCTGGCTGACAAACACACACGCCAGCAAGGCACTGGCCGTGTCCAGAGCAGTCTGGAACTTGGCAGTCGTGCTCTGGGATGTCACACTCAGGACCTTTCCAGCCCTCCTCGCAGTGACACAGTCCACCACCATACTTTCCATGGTTAGAGCACAAAACAGGGCAGACACCTGGGCCAATCACAAAGAGTATTCAAGCAAGCAGGTTCAAGCATAACTCCTTTAGTCTGTTTTCATACCACATAAAAATTTTTGGTCCTTCCTATCACAGTCGTCTTTGTCATCGTTGTAGTAGCAGAAGTAGCAGTAGCAGTAGCAGTAGTAGTAGTAAAAATAATAATAATTAGACAACAAACAATGGTATAACCATATACCAAAATAAGTTGAAACAAGTCATGAAGGTAAGGTTACCATATTATGGAACCAAAAAGTGTGAACCAATAGATTTATTCGTATCAATAAACCAGACATCATAATCAATGATAATAAAAAAGGAACATGCATGTTTATAGAAGCTGCAATTCCTAGAGACAGATATGTGATCATGAAAGAAGCTGAGAAGATTTTAAAATGTTAAGACCTCATAATAGAAATTCAGAACATGTGGAATGTGAAAGCAAAAGTGATACTGGTAATAACAGGGGTGACTGGAACTATTTCAAAATCACTCAGACAATACCTGAACAACATACTGGGAAAGCAGGAAATTAAGAGACCACCAAAAAAGCGGCCATACTGTGGAAGAAACTAATTTAAAAGTAAAAACATATTTCATAGGCGAAATAACGTTACATGTAGCATAAATTGTAAATACAGAACAACTGCAACACTATATACCCTAAAAACATAATTTTTTTCAGGCATATAATTGTAAATACCCTGCATAAACGTGATAACAAGGATAATAATAATAATAATGATATCATCTTATTTTATGTTTTCATTTTTTTTCCTGTGAATAACTCTTTACATCCAAATAACAATGTTCTCAGGTCTTACAAATTGTACCATATGGGGCCTGTTCCAACGTTTCAGGAGAACTTGCTGCCTCCAAATTCTGGATGATTGAATTCCGTTTGGCATCCACCTGAACTGAACTCACACATGTACAAAAATCATGTTGATCTTATATCCCTACCCTTTTCTTCCATAAGAACGTAAATTTGCCTAACCAAGGAGCTTCACAATTACAAATAAGTTTACACACACACATACATGGTAATGCCAGTTTTGACAACAAACTTGAGGCAATACCTTGGAACCAAAGGCTCTGCTTGTGATTACTGCTCATGGTGGCCAAGTGGTTAAAAGGCACGCTGTGTCCTATCACTCAGAAACTGAGATCTATGGATGAAATACCACATGGGACACGAATGTATGTATTTTGTTTTACTTTATTTGTGCTGTCCAATGTATGTACAGACCTTCCAACAGAGTTATGTCACATTTGAGAAACCCTACTTCATGTCTAGAAATAATTATAAACCTGAACAATGGAAGGCTGTGCACCACATTCGATTGCAGGGCCACTGGATCACACAGCAATTTCGTGGATTGTAAAGTTAAATACACATCAAATAAAAGATAATGTGTTTGCATGTACAGACATTAAACACATCAGCCGTCTCTGAATCCTTGACATTCAGCTCCAAATTGCCTAATGCCAGCCAAAACAATTTCTTCTCCTTAAATGGAAAAGGCAGAATAGCTAACAGAGTTAAATTATGAAAACTTTTAATGGTTACGATCAAACACTGCTTCTGGAAAGAAAATAAATTTGCAGAATTTAGACACATTTTGTTGAAGAATGGCTAATGTAAGTTCTGTAGTAACTGGATAATATAGGTCCTGATATAACTGGGTAATGTAGGTTCTGTTATAACTGAATAATGCGAGCTCTCTTGTAACCGGACAACCTGAATTAGTTGTGACCCCAGGACAGTATTTATCAAAACCCTGTATCATATGCAATGTCTAATGCACACTCTCTGGGGAAGAGTGTGGTATGGTACATTCCATGCCTTAAATTGATACCACATGTGGTCCAGCTACGTATTCGTATGCTACAAAAATACTGATCTTTAATTACTACAAGTTTCCCTAATGAAAGAGGTAGAGGATAAATTTATATCAGCAGTGCTCTGTACAAATGAATCCCTTGCTTAATAGCAGCATCAAGGATTTAATGACACAGATTTTGTAACTGCGTTATTTGAACATGAAACACGATGCTATAGGAAGGGTGACAAAGGGGTGTATATGAAATGCTGTTAAAAGCTATTGATGGAATGAAGCTGTATATTGTAACAGGATGATGACTCAAATCATTCTAATTAACTGCCCTACACACTGATCTATGAACCTGTGCCCCAGTTTTCAGAGGTAAATTAACAGAGGGTATTGGGGAATACATTTTAAATTTTTTTTCTATATGTATTGAAACTGTAATAAACATATAATCTGTTGTACTTTTTAAAGCATAAAAAGCAAACTGACATTGCTTTACTTTCATGTGTCTGATGAATTTAAATTTCTCTGATGACCATTTGGGGAACGATAATCTGCCCCCTTGGTACCCCGAAATCATATTATTAATAAAAATGCGTTGTGTAAAAGAGTAGATGGATGTTACATTATCTAAGAGCACTAGTTATTATCTGAAACAATACAACATAAGCCTCACTTTCACTCAAATTTACAGGCATGAGGACACCCAACCTACTTTATAGGCAGGATATCCTTTGTCCAAATGTGTGACTGAACGTTTTTAATATTATCTTCAGTACCTCGAGGCATATGTTGCTACACTAATGCACAATCTGACTACAACTGTATCATTCCATATATTCTCTAGTTCATCAGTCACTGGTTACCCTACAATCTGAACAGGAATCAAAAGCCTCATTGAAAAGAATAATAAAAAGAAATCAGAAGAAGATACTCACTCTTGGAACAGTCGATGCCTTCATATCCGTCGATACAATCACATTTACCGAGATAGCATGAACCATGCCCACTGCAATCATTGGGACAAGCTGTGGAAACGCCTTCAGCTTCAGCAACGACTAGTGTCACCTGGTGAGGCCTTAAGTCATCATTGTACACCGATAGAAACCATCGCCCGGTATCCAAGTACTGCAGAAGTGTGACGTTTACCAGCATCATGACATTCCCACTTACTCCTGTCCCAGCAGACCGTTTGCTGATGTTGTGTTCCTGCGCTTCCATATTTTGGCTCTTCCCATGTTCCCCATGAATCTTTCTTCGTTCTTCACTTTCCTGCATTCTTCCTTTTGTTTTCCTTTGAACAGAATGTGACAGTTTATGACTACTTGCATTTGAAAGCAATTCTTTGGCGTTATGCATGTCCTTATGTTTTCTTAATTTCACGTATGTCGTTGAAGTAGTCTGCAATCCTTCACCAACGGCCTCCAAATTATCTTCCTGGCTCTCTGGACTTTTTTCTAGATGATTGTGATTCACAATGAAGGGTGGTGGAGGAATAACATGCAGTGTTTCTGAACCAGCTGCTATCCTATGATCACGCCACTTTTGTGTAGTTGAGGTCGTAAAACTCACAGCAGATATTGATGAGACGTGAGGGGAATGAAAACGCATCAGATCATTTTCCATTGCCATAGGATCCAACGAGGTCCCACTTGCTGTAATATAGGATAAGCCAGAAAGAGATCGCTTTAATCTGTGGTCAATTCGGCCTCCTTTGACGAACTCTACAAAGTCATACTGGGTCACACTTGGTGCAACATTTCGACGACCATACACGGCAAAATTGGCACCCCAGGGAAGGGTGAAATTTAGGCGTATGAATGCTGGTTCCTTGTTGCGGAACTCGGAATTCCAGAACTGAAATGGAGGGATCGTAGTAGAATATGGGACACCAAGTTCTCTCATTTCCAGCACCGCAGGCCACTGTTGCTGTTGCTGCTGCTGCTGTTGGCTCTGCTGCTCAATCTGCTGCTGTTCCAAAGAGTCACGGTGCCCACCGCTGACACCACTTGGCAACCTGTTGGATGTGTTGGGTCCACTGGAGTGCACAGCGGTACTCGTTGGGAGTGATTCTATCAACACAAAAGAGTTGGGGAATTCTGAATAAGCATGCGTAATTTCTGGCTTCAGTGGCGGTGTAAATACGATCTACGCTCTTCTGGGATATTAAGTAGCGTAGAATGGTAGTCTGTTACCGACGTTTTCAGACATCCTATCGGCCCCATCTTCTAGGGTCAAGCAGTCCCTTGAAGACGAGATCGATAAGTTAAACGCCCATACATCGGTAAAAAAAACACACACACACACACACACACATTTCCACGCTGCATAAAATCCCAGAAGAGCGCAGATCTCTAGCAGAGGTATGTGGCTACAAACTTAACATAATAAAATTCAGCTTAATATTTACATATATGAAGAGTGGAACACAGTTTTCAGAGACTTCTTCCCAATTTCATGTCTGCTTCTATAACTTCCCACTTTTTGCACTGCAGCTTCCCTGACTTCGATAATGTAATTATCAGCCACGTGAATAACCGGTAACCAAATAACTACAAGGGACGGACACCAACGCGAGATCGTAAAAGTTGACGATTCCAGGCTTCTGGAATGTGACATTGTGTGGATGGGGGCGGTAGTTTCCGACGTTTCGAAAAATCGTAGCGTCTTAATCTTCATAGTCAATCTGATGTCTTCTTGGATTACAGCCCTTCAGAACGCCGGCAACTATCCACCCAACGACAAAGCTTCACACACACACACACACACGCACGCGCGCACACACACACACAGACAGACAGACTGGAATCATCAGGATTACCACCGCGAGAACTCGAATCTCGCAAGGTAAAAGTTGCTGAGCCCATAACTTCCTACCATTAACGGAAATCAGCCCTGCCAATTACAAAAAAAAAAACAATGTCTTACTATCGTCTTCATTAAGGCCCCATAACTGGACCTCGTTCTAATCCAGATGAACTAAGCTCATACTCGAAGATCCATCCCAATCCCTTCCACATGTTCTTCAAAACAATAGTCTCTTCTCTTCAGGTTTCCTGACAAAATATTGTATGCTCAATACCAAACATACTACATACCTTGACTATTAAAAAACCGTCCTTAATAACACTAATAACATTCACAGTTCAAATCACGCAGCCCGTTATTAGGCATTTTTAACATCTAATTACTCTCTCTTTCAGATCGAAATATCCTCCTGAACATCGTCAACTCCAATACTCTCAATCTGTAATGTGCCTTAGGGCTGAAAAAAAGTTTTACACTCAGCGAGGAAAGAAATTTAAAATTATTTTTGTATATATTTTGTTTAAAAGTGACATACCCTTACAGGAAAGGACACCAATACAATTACATAATTTCCTACGATATTCACCTTCAGTTGGGGCCTGTGATGACGTCAGATCTCTGGGTTCCTCGTCTTGAGCGACGGCCTTCGCATCCTCTACAAGAATGCAGCTGGTGCTGTCCATTCCAGGACGCATGGAACTGACAGCTTCGAATAAGAAAAAAAAAATCACACTAAATATTTATTTGGAAGATCTAGGAATTGGAATGTTTTTTTGGGACGGTTACAAAAGTGTTTATGCAATAACTATATTAATCAAATAATTAACCCTCTGACCATACTAAAAATACCAACGTGATGCACTTAATATTATTTATTCGTCAAATATTCTCCTCTACATGTTTCGAGTATCAAGTACTCATCTTCAG
>JGI20166J26741_11435697_pt1 | contig 13738 bp, 6 predicted proteins | sample TergutCu122P5_FD_26741 | JGI IMG/M metagenome (IMG submission 26741)
GGTGCATTTCGTGCTGAAGCGTAATGTAAGGGCGCAGACGGTGCCCCTTTTTCGTGCATCAGTGCGTACAGCATCGCATGCGCAGATGCTTCCTTCAAGCACCATGCCCCGTTTTCGCACGTGATTGGAAGGCATATTCGGTTGTATGAGGAAAAATGTCTTCTACAGCTCTACGGTCTGCGGCTATAGCTGGACATAAAAGGAAGAGTTGGACATCAAATTTTCTAAAGAGACTGAATAATAAATTGAGCATCCTTGCAGAAGTCAGAATGGATGGTTGTACACCCTTTAGAAATTTTACAAGGATGACAGCAAGCAATTTTGTTTTATTGCTGCAATTGATCGGTCCAAGTGTAAAAAAGCAAGACACTGGTATGAGAGCGGCCATCCCAATAAACAAGCGTTTAGCTGTGCGTGAACTTGCATATTTCAGTCACTCCAACTGCAGGTATCTGTGCCAACAATTGCGAACATCTTACCAGAAGCGTATCACGCTATCATAAAGTCATTAAAAGTGTACGTGAAGTTTGTAAAAAAAATGTTTCATATATGTACAGAACTCTACTGCAGAAGATTCATTTTGCATAAATTAAATCAGAAATTCAGTTGAACTGGAGAGGTTAGATGAGGCTATAATCTTTAAATTGGAAGTGGACAAAATGGAATCAGTTTGCGGTACGGATGTTGCGAATGGCATGCAGGGGAAGGGTCAGAATTGAAATTAATTGTTAATGATGTCTGTTCGCTATGTTATTGTTCATTATGGAATTCCATCTTTACTTCAAACACTGTGATATTGATTCAATGCTGGACAATGGGCTGTAGTCACCAATTATTGAGATCTTGAACCCTGCTGGCCACATGTTCTCCAAATATTGAGAATTGATTGCTCCCCCCCCCAAATTATGTTTGACAGTTCTTTATAAACATCTTGCGTGTCCAAAGCTGCATCACTTCTCTTCTTATATTTCTTCCCTGGTGGTGGCTCAATAAATCCACACGAATTTTCTAGCTCAATGTGATTCGTACTGCCACTTGCAATACGTACATACACACAATACATATACTTACCAGACTTTCCGCAAGTGTTATTATTGTGTCTTTTCCTTCCAATCCTTAGTCACCCTCCAAATGAAAAATCAGATATTTGTGCGCTACCACCTTGATGTATATATTTCATCACTGGATGATCCACTGTTCTTCTTCAGCACCTCTTTATGTTCTCGATGGAAAAACAACAGCAAAATGTTAATTTTGTTAAGGATCAATTTCGGGAGCCGTAACTGAGAGTTTTGACTCAAAGTTGGCTGGTGTGGGGAACCACTTATTTCGACAACTCGGCAAATACTTACGCTGGCGTGGGTTGACCCAGGTCGCCTGAAGCGCAAGTTTAGTGTGACAGAGGTCAGCAGGCTAGTTGAGGCTGCCAGTAAAGCGGTGACCAAGCCGACACAACAAATCCTGTCAAGCACTATTCAGCTAGGTGCTTTTCAGCTATCCGGACAGAGTTTTTTATATGATTTTTGCTCAGTTGTAAGGCAAATGCTAGGGTATAATGCAAAGAAGGGCCATGGCCCACATGCCCTCCCTGGCACTGTGGCTTCAACAAAGTGTTTGTCCACTGTCACATGACTTAATCTTGTGACTATGTCATTCTAGGTTCAAAACACAGAGGACACCCTGGGAAAGAATCCCCACCCACCCCAAATATAAAAGTTACATACTTCTTGAGCACTAGTCCTTAATGTGCCCAATTCAAGGTGTTCAACCAAGACATGAAATCGCTAGTGTAAGCGCAATCCCGATTTTAAGGTGCCTGTTACGGAGTACATAAATGAGAACTTTATTTGCTCAGTAGAGGTAGTAATAATTCTAAATTAAAAGCACACTACAAATCTTACTGCTTAATTCTGTCTAAAGTAATTGAAGCTGCAAAATAACCCTATTACAACAATAAAATATATAAATCCAACAATAAAGTAAAAACTACCTGAGATATTATAAAAATGGAAACAGGCAAAAACCATACAAAAAGAGGTATTCTACTCAAAAAATATAGAGAGCAAATTAATTACTAATCAACAATCAATTGTTAACTTTTTCAATACCTACTCCATTAAATAGTAACAATCCTATACATTGTCTTCATAAAAACTTTAAGCTTCCCTTTACAAACATGAAACTAATATATACAACTAAAGAAATTGAAAAAAAATTATCAAATCACTAAAATCCAAAAACTCTCATGGATATGATGATTTTCTATGAAAATTCTTGAAGTCGGTAAACCTTTCATCATATCTCCTTTAACATACATACTCCTATGTACGTAACACTTCACTTTCTTCAGGTATTTTTCCCTCCCTCATGATTAAAATTTTCTGAAATAAAGCCATTATATAATAAAGGAGACAGAAGGAACATAACCAATTTTAGACCTATCTCCTTACTTACATTTTTCTCCAAGGTTCCGAAAAAAAATTATATATACAAGATGATACCACTACAAACAAAGTAATATATTAGCAACCGAACAATATGGCTTCAGAAATAATCCCTCAACTTAAAAAGCCTCCTACAAACTAATAAAAGAAATATTACTAGCACTTAATAATAAATTAAGAGTTGGTTGAATATTTTGTGACTTAGAAAAAGCATTTGCCTGCATAAATCTTGATATACTATTGTCAAAATGTGAATTTTATGGATTCAGGGGCAAAACCAGCACACTATTAAGATCATGCCTCAGTGATAGATATCAGAGAGTACTAATGGATAATAGTATTTTTGATAATACTACTTTTTCTGAATAGGGCAAAATAAAATACGGTGTTCCTTAGGGTTCAGTACTTGGTCATTTGTTCTTCTTACTCTACATAAATGATCTTCCAAATATACTAGCTGATCTATCTAAACTGGTTCTAGTTGCAGATGACATGAGCATAATAATTGCAAATCCTAGTCCCTCATAATTTAAAGAAAATATTAAGAATAATTGATAATATAAATGACTGGTTCAGAGTTAACTCATTACCATTAACTTTTGATAAAACTTACATGTACAATTTATAACAAAAAAAGTCATTAAATTAATATAAAAATAAGTTTTGACAATAAACAGATTAAGGAATACCAGATTTCTTGGATTAGATGTAGATAGTTCCTTGTAATGGAAAGGCTGTATTCATCAATTGATGTGCAAACTAGGTAGAGCATGCTATGCAATCAGGTATGTCAAACCTATGTCCCAAGATACATTAAGGATAGTTTACTTCTCATATTTTCAGTCCATCCTATCACATGACATAATTTTCTGGGGTAATTCTGCCTAGAGTTCTAATATTTTAAAATTCAAAAAAGGATAATTAAAGTTATTTTGAATGCCAGAAATAGAGATTCTTGTTGTCAAGTATTCAAGAAACTAAAAATGCTACCATTAAAATCATAATATATTTTTCCCCCTTTTATTATTCATAGCCAAAAATAGAGATTTATGTAAATCAAATTCAGAGGTTCATAATATCAACACCAGATTTAGTTCTGACTTACATACTCCAATTGCAAAATTAACATTCCAACACGGATTCTAATTTTGAAATCCAAGCTGTTAATCACCTTCCTACTAGCATCAAAAATACATGTCATGACATAAGGCAATTCAAATCTGTTCTAAAAAGTTTCCTTCTTATATATCAATTTTATTCAGAGGAATATTTTCCTTGGAATTTGAATAGAGATCTTGGTTCAATGTAATAATTTTAAAATTCAACCTCTAAATAATCTTTCATGTAATGTAACTCAATGCAATTTTATATTACTACTTTTAATGTTAATTCTTAGCTTTTAGATATATTTATTACATATATTCCTCATAATCTACACTGTATTAATGACAGCACTTAATTATGTTACTTTACTACTTTTGAAATACAATATGACATATGCTTGCACAAAGCTGACAAATAACATACACATATATATCCAGATGTATTGACAGATACCACATATAACTGGTCTTTAAATAAATCAGGATCTACGTTTTAATTCTTTACATAGGGAATACAAAATATGTTAAAAAAAACAAATTCCATCAACAAATGCGCAGTTATAATTCCCTAGAAGTGGAACATGGACTATTCTACAAATTTGAACGAATGCTGTTATTAAACCGTCAAACCCAAAATTTGATATAAGTTGTGATATTGGTTGATTTTATATGTAAATGTATTGAGGTCTTCCCACTTCTTCTTCACCCAGACTGATTTATCCTTGAAGATGGTACATATAGGCTGTATCGAAACGTCGGTAAAGAACTACGAACTTGTGCTTTGTAACAACCCAAAAGAGCAAAGACTTCGTTTACAGGAACATTACAGCAAGAGCGCTCAATCTCGTTTGCAGCTGTATTATTTGAAACGTACACTCGAACTGCCTTTCTCTGCCATCTAGAGGGAAGTATGGAAACTACCTGGGATCAGTCATGTCGGCAGATACGGGCTATATAATCAGTGGGTGCAGATTATAGATAATCCGTGAGCTGGTTGATGTGTATTGGCAAGCCTGCCCGTGTGGGAGAGCTCATGCGGCGTGTAGTTTGTGCAATTTGTATTACAACATAAAATTCGAAGAGTACTGTAGTACAGTGAAGTCTGAAACCAAGGAAGTCTGTAATGCGTGACGTTCTGAATATTCGTCAGTAACCGAAACTAACCGGAGTGTCAACGACAGGAGAATTGTGACGAATGCGGCCTGTAACCACTGAATTGGCAGTGTTATTATGAAACATGGTACATGCTGCTACCGAAACTGATTTCTGATAATGTTGCTTCAAGTGAGATGGTAGTGCAAGGCTTCTCATTGTTTTTAGCGGAAGGGGGGTTACCGATGGTGTCACTGTCGGATCTGTACTTTAACATTCTTGGCGCGTTTGCATTTTAAAGTTCCATGTCAACCAACTTCTAATCATGTAAATATTCAACAATGCTGAATGTATGTGCGTAAAATGTGGTCTTTCGAAATATTACTTACATTTGTCGACATATTATAATTTTTATAAAGTGAAGTATAGGACATAGTGTGTACATCTCGAGCATGGGGCCGAAATCTATTGTAACGAAAATTGTTTCGGACCAGAAATGAAGAGAAACGTAGTTAAGTCTGATACAGTTTGTTTGTAAATCTTACAAAGTTTGAGATAAAAAAAGAATGAACAAACTCTGTTCGGTTATGTGTACGTTTCCGTTAACCCGATAAACGCACAATTTCCAAGTATGCGTTTTACGTCATACAGGAAGTAGAGGTGACTCCCATCACAAAACCCGTTGGCTGTAGTAGTATGACCTGTACGGAGGCGTGGGAGATATTTTTGAGGTCAGTGGTAAACATCGTTATGAACGCAAGGAGCTAGTGACCTAAACGCTGTACACGTAATTTTTAATATCGGATTACTGTGCAGTGCTTATTAAAAATTTGTCGCCTGGGAGTATGTGGAGTCCGACGCACGTTCAAGTGACAGGTATGAATAACAACAGGTTAATGTGAATTTTTGACGCTGGGTGACACACAACCAACATCTGTTGTTTGTTTATTTACATCTTTAGTATTATTTTTTAGGCTACTTCATAAACGTACATTTGAAATTTGTGTGATTGCAGTGACATTTCAGCTTCGCGTAAAGAAACGGAAAAGGTGTAAATGGGGTATATGTAGGTGACACTGATACGAATGTTGAATTAGTGTGGCCAACAGCAGTGCAGTTTAGGACTTCTTAAGGAAGTGTGAGTGTGTGAAATACATATTAAATGTGGCAGAATATGTTCATTGTGCAGACAAGGTGCAACTATGAATTTATAACATGCAAATTTCTGCATGTGTATAAGACAGATTCACAGTTTCAGGACCCAAGATGACAAGACACTGTTGTCGTAAGAGTCCGAGTGAATTATTTGCACAGAGTTTGACCGCTCTGAGCTTCACCCCATATTCTAACCTATTTTCATGAAGTATATGTCTGCCATCATTGTTTCTGTTTCTTTAGATGTGGTTAAAACAAATTTAGTTCATTCCGTAGATCCTTCATAAGTCTTGATCCAAGGATGTAGAACATGCTGTGATAGAAATATGGTATGTGTTTCTAAGACAAACACATAATACCTAAGGTTTTCTGTGGAAATATTACAATTTTCCATTTTGTGTATTTAGGGCAAAATTTTTATTTTGGTTAAATTCTAGTGCAAAATAGGAGTCAGATAATAGAGACTCACACTTGCTTAATTATGTTGATATCGTGATTTAAACTTTGGTTGCTGAAGGTGATTGACTTGCTTGAGACTGTACAAGAAATCCCATTTTGATACCCACTGTTTTTGGTGTTTTACACGTGAAAGTCATATGTGTGCTTTATCCTCTTGTATGTCTGATTTTTCTTTTGGGGGGGGATTCTTCCATGTTGTCTGCCTGTTATGGTAATAACAAGAATAAGAATTTAATGTCAACTAAAATATTATTCATCTTCCAACAATGTTCTGAATCAGTTATTTTTGTTTTTATGCCTGCCAGTGTGTTAGTAATTTTGTTATGCATGTGAAATATGTTCTTGGTGTCTTGAATTTCCCAAGTAGGTTATTTTAAATGGCATAATGGAGTGGAAGTCTGCAGGGTGAGTTACTTTTAGGTTCTCTGCTTTTGTGGGTTTAGTTAGAAGATAACAGATATGTTTTTTTTTCTATTTATAGTCAGTTTTTAGACCAAGAAATCTGATTTGTTCTTATGTCATTTGTGTTACCATAGCCAGTATGTATGTATATCTACCCAAACATTTCTGTTCAAAATTTCATGAAATTTTTGTTGTGTTACTGTATAAAATAATTTTCTTAGGTATAAACCATTTGTTTAAGTTACTGAAGGTTTCATTTATGCGTTGGTCAGTTGGTACATGAAGTGACAGTACTAACATCATCTGCAGAGAGCCACTTAAAGAGTAGAGGCCCAAGCATTGTTCCCAGAGGTTCTCTGCATTTTCTAATGCCCCAGTTTGAGGTTATGCTGTGGTATGGAGGTGGTAAATTTATATGGCAAGTGCATGCTGACAGGTGCATGTATTGCAACTGTTAGAAAAGATCACCACAGGCATTTAGAGAGGATGGTGTATTACGAATGGATTAATACAGGATTTCAGGCTTACACAGTAGGAGTCAGTCAGATGGGAGTCTACTAGGTTTGGACACCATGTAGGTTTGGATGTTGGCACTGATGTTTCACTGAAATTGGCATCTTAACTTACTTCATATTGCCAAGTCCTTCTTGAGAAGCTAACAGCTTCTAAGTTAGTTGAGAAATTCATAGTGTTTTATGGAACTCAAACCTATGTTACCACATTCAAAAGAGCCCACCACTTGCCCTATTCTGACCTACATTAGTCTAGTCATTGCTCCCCCTCTATTCAAATTCTTGAAGATCCATTTTAATATTATCCTATCATCTATGCCTAGGGATTCTGTACGGTCTCTCTCCCTATGGTTTCCTCATCAACACCCTGTATGCACCTCTCTTGTCGCCCATACGTGTCATGCCCCGGCCACTCCATTCTTCTTGATTTGATCACATGAATATTATTTGGTGAGGAGTACTGATCATAAAGGTCCTTGTTATGTAGTCTTCTCCACTCCCTTGTTATCTCCTCTGTCTTTGGCTCAGTACCTTCATTAACACCCTATTCTTGAACCTGAAGTCAGCATCTGCCTGAACAAAATTCCTGAAGCTGAAGACAGCATATTTCTCCAAAAATTCATTTTGAACGTGCAGTCCTACATGGTATCAAAACCGACAAGCCCAGGGGTGCACATATCTCAGGGGCCTATTTACCGAGGTGACTAAATTTTGTATTATGGCCCCTAATATTTTTGGCCTAAATATTACAGTTTTTATGTTACATACAAGAATTGTGTCATCAACTGTGAGGCTCACAGGTTACTTCAAAAAACTGTGTTTCTTCTGTATAGAACTTGCTTCATGTTATCTGTCTGGTGCCTAAAATTTTTGGAGTATTTATGGACTTCACGTTACTGTTTTTTGTCCATCAAAGACTTCATTCAGAACTATTTCTTGACTAAATGAGGAACTGTTAGCTTCTCAAGAAGATCTGTGCTCCATTGACTTAGTATTGATCCTGATTAGGTTTGTTTCCACCCTGTCATGGATGGAAACCATCGCACTAGGTGGGGTTGGGTGGTCAACATGATTACTGGCTACTTACTCACCGGGAAGAGACTTGGTACCCATTGTACAGGGGGCTTAGTGGGCCCCATCACCAGTCACACCACAACTAATTAAGCTGCTGTCATCATTGTCATCATTACCATCACCATCACCCCCCCCCCTCTTCTCTCACTCACTCACTCTCTCTTTCTAAGCATTATGTGACTGCATTACATACAAGGAAATGTGTCAGTACTAGTTGGACAAAAAATTTGGTAAACTTGTAAAGTTATCCATATGCCTGCCATGGAGGCATATGGGGCATGTGGAAGTACAACACCACTCCTTCTTAACCTTGGCATTAGTGGTGAGTGGTCAGCTTTATACCTTGCCAGCTTTACCCCCAGTACCCTTTGAACAGGAGGCTGAGTGGGCCCCAGAGCTAGTGTGGACATTTTGGAGAAGAGCTACATCTCTTGCACTTGCTGGGATTTGAACCCCAGATGGTCCAGCCTGTAACATTTTTACTATATTGACCACATTATCCTGGCTGCAAAAGAACTTTATTAAACTAGTAAGTGTTTCTGTGGATACTCATACTTTATAGCATTGTGTGTGTAGGAGGACAGTCTTCTGATCAGTTGTCATCCTGTGTACTTGGTTTGTTCATATCTTGAACTTCTTTATTAGTTTCAAATGCTGCATTAACGGAAGTTCTTTTTGTTTTTAATTATTTTATACTGTTGATTTTATATTGGATGCAAATGAAAATATGTATATCTGAGTTTATCATGTAGTACCTGATAGCAGAGCAGTGGAGTCTTTAATGCTAGTTTATTTAATGATTCTTTGTTAGCTGCATTAGTTATATAACAGAATCATAAGGTAAATGATGTGATCAGATGCTTGGTACAACACTTTAATATACGCTGTTAAGATGCGGTGATGTGCAGTTTGGCGGCCAGTTGCTAGTGTTGGAGGGTTGTGCTGTTGCAGTCTTCATGGTCACTGTGCTGTCTCAAAGGTGAAGCATCGCATGCCTTCAGCACAGTGGTACTTGTCAAGTAAACTATGTGGCATCACATCTCAGAAGACAAGTGTGCAGCCAATGCTGCAAGAACCTGCTGTCTGCTCTATTGTTATGGCTGTAAATTGATTCAAATACAATAATCCCTGGGTGTTGGAGACTTCCATTCAGATCTCCAGAGAGTCTGGTCAGTTTTATACAGAAATAATATCTCCACCAGTTGATCCACTCATTGGTTTGAACCACCCAGAGGAACCCTGAGAGAGTCTGTACACGGAAACATGTGAAATAGGTGGAGCAGGAATGGGCAGTCTTTTTTGTAGTTGTAGTAGTAGTAGTGGTAAATCATTTATGCTTTAAGAAGTTATATTTTAGCTTTGAGTGGTGATATTTTGTAAACCACAGAGTTTCCACTCGGTGGTCCAGATTTCTCATTAATCTGGACCACCTCTTTCCCTCTGTAGTCCAGATGGCTGAGGGACTACTGTGAGCTAAACGTGAACTTAAAGTTGCTATCATTTGTTACAGTTCAGAGAGCGAGGGCCTTGTTGGCAAAAGGAAAACACGGTGAGTCATTTACATTGAAGAATATTTGAAATGTTTCGTGTGTGTCGTTGGCTGTCAGTGTGAAGCAGAGGTACAGAAGTGTATGGGGATTTTGTAATGACTGATAATAATATGACCTTTTGAATATACAGAAAGGAACAAGAATTCTCAGGTCCTCCATTATATCTAAAGTAGAGTCTGTGTCACAGGAACCAATGACGCATTTGTGACGATTGCCCTTGGAAAGGAGAAGTATCAGACATCTGTGAAGGAAAAGGCACTGCGAGATGTGGAATGGCATGAGGAATGTGAACTGTAAGTTGCATTTGTATTGTTTCCTGAGTCATTGCATGAAGCAGGAGTCCTTGAGGAATTCATTACTGTATTTGCATTTACTTCTAAAATAGAAGTGTTGTGTGTCCTGAATTGTTTGTTTTGATACATTACTAGTTCCAGTGTGGTGGAAGAAAATGTTTAGCCCTTTGAAGCCTGAAGTACATCTGAATAGTGTATAAATATTTATTGCCTATTTGAGACACTCCATAACCATGATTTCATTACAAAAACCAATGATTTGGTGACAGTAAAGATCAAGTTGTCCTCGATTTAGTGTAGCACTGCAACATGTGATTACCTAGAAATTTGGAAGCCTCACCCTCCTGGATCTGTAAGGGACTGTACAGGCCTGTACCTTTACCACAACATGAAGGGTATTCAAGATAGTGTAGGCTGTATTAGTGATTTGCTATGGGTTGGACAGTCTAGGGTTTAAACTGCAGTGGAGGAGAGATTTTCTGTATCCATCCAGACCCAGTCCTTGAGCCCACCCAGCCTCTTGTACAATAGGTACTAGGTCTCTTTCCTGGTGTAAAGCTGCTAGTGCTTGACGTTAACCACCCACACCCATCTAGCACCAAAGTTAGAGAAAGAGTAAAGGTAATCCTCTGCTTTCCATCTGGGACTTCATGGACTGTTACAGGATGAACTTTATCTTCCTTACTACCACATAAAGGCATATAGAGGAGTAGGGTATGTCATTAATCTTGGAAGTAGGTGAAGGTAATTTATAGCTTCACACTCTACCTGTTTCCGCCCCAAGGAAGGAACCTCCAGTACTTATTGAACAGGAGGCTAGGTGGACCACATTTTGAAATTTTTGTTATCTGTCATGGGTATTTAAGTCTGGTTTCTATTATTTTAACACCTATACTGTGCATCTTTTATTATTTTGTACAGTGACCAACCGGTGCAGAAGTGAGAAATTATTATACTGCTCCAGCATGTTTCGACACTATTGTGACATACACAGGGAGCTCATGATTAGTGCCTTTAGCGCATACCGGGCCAGCAAGACGACAGCATCAACATACAGATTGTATATACAGCCACCACACAGGACTTCATGAGAATTATAATAACCAGATGATTTTAGCCATATTATTATAATAGGACAATGTTAATATTTTAAAGATTTTAAACATTGATATTTCAACAGCATAAAATATACGTGAAATTTTAAGTTGTGCTACCAATGACTGCATTGACATACTTGTTTAACTTGGCAAGGTACTGACTATGAGTTCCCTGAGGATGACACAGTAGTGCCAAAACATGTAGGAGTATAATAATTTGTAAATTAATTGTGCATTGGTTGGTCATAGTACAAAATGAGAAAATAAAAAAATCTGGTTTCTGTGTTAGCTGAAAGTTATTTGTCTCAGAGATATCTTTATTATTTCATTAATTGTCATAAATAAAGGAACCGTCTGCTTTAAAAAACCACTTCCATTTTATGTTGCAACTGCAGACAGATACCGAAACAGGGCAATGTGGCAGAGATTGTGCTTACGGTTCTGCACCGCAACTTCATTGGAGTCGACGAGTTTCTGGGGATCGTTCACATCCCCCTGGCTGACTTCGATGTCTATGAGCGGCCTAGAAACAGGCGAGTGACATCTCAATTACAAGATTAGTATTTATTTACAAGGCTCAGAAAGTTGTTGACATATATATATTTTGGATTCTGTACTTTCAGCTCCGATAAAAACAAGGTATATTGTACTGCTGTCCCCCTACTTTTCCACAGTATCCATGACAGTTGGTGCATTCATGTTTGGGACGAGCTTTTCCGATCCCTGTTGATAGAAGTCATTGATATGTATTACCAGGCTTGTGTCGTGGCTGTATCCACATTGAATTATGCTTAAATTGGTGGCCACCAAAGTTTTGCTTCAGTGGCACAAATAGATAATTGCTTGGTGTCAGGTCATGATTGTATGTGAGATGTTGCAAGGTTCTTCAGTAGCAAAATTATATGCAATGTAAGCATATTTCCTGATTAACTCCCATGTAAGTGGTACCCATGCATTCTGTGGTGCAGGAAGGTGTGTGTACTCCGATTGACCTTTGAACTTTTAAGTCAGTCTGAAATGTAAGACTATACTGAAAATGTTTTAACTTTTATAATCATCATTATTGTCATCATTGTCCATGGTTGTATCTGTCAGATTAAACCATTTTATTTAAACCCCTCACTCTCTGTCCTCAACTTTGAAATGTGTTTTTCAGATGGTATGAGTTGAAGAGTAAACCTGGGAAGGAGAAAAATAAACCAAGAGGGGAGCTGGAGGTGCGGGTTGCATTCTTGGTGAAAGCCGGAAGCTTGATGGATCTGAGCTCGAAACCGCACAAGTCTTCCATGGGTCAGCTGTCACTCATGGCTCAATCAGTGGGTAAGAGACAAATAGCAGAACTGTAGTGTGGAATTGCTTGTTTTGTCATCTGTTTGGCTCTGCAAACATTGCACTGTGTTTCAGGTGGCAGTTTGCTCAGTATTGCCAGTCTGGATAAAAAGAAAGGCTTGAAGAAACTGGCCAAGAATCTGGGTAAGTTTTGCACTAACAGAAGTATATAAAATGAGGTTTGAGTTGTCACAGCAGTGGGTACAATGATCACCATCTGGGCTGTGATGCAGTGTTATTTGGTAGATAAAAGATAAAAAAGGTAAAGCAGTCCCATTACAGGCCTGGAGTGGCCCAGAGGGCTCCAGGAAGTTAAGGTTCCCAGATTTCATGACAACGGCACGGGATGGTGGTAAGGTTGTCAGTTGTCAGCCTTATGTACCGGCCGCCTTAACCCCCAGGAAATGCACATTTCTGTTAGAGGCCGAGTCGACCCCAGGGCCATAGTTTGGCCAGACGGATTATGTCGCTGAAAAATTCCAATGACATCATTGGGAATTGAACCCGTGACCTGCCGGTTTGTAGCGTAGTGCCTTAACACCTACGCCACTGCGTGCCCCGTTATATGGTAGATAGGTACTGATATGACAGAGGAAGCTGCTGGTTTCATGCTCATATGTAGGCAGCAGGTTTGACAGAACATCTCTAAAAGAAAGTTTAAGGAAGTAAAGTTTTCCATATCCGCACTATGACTGCATAATGGGTGAGTGCAGGTACAGCTGCACTCATTGCTAACCTCAGCACTAGTTGGAGGTAAGTGGTTTAACTTCTTGCCACACCTGGTTTACCATCGGGACAAAAAACCCTGGTAGCCATTGAATTTCAGGCTGGGTGGGCCACAGAGCTGGTCTGGGCATTTTGGACAAGAGAAAAATCTTACCTGTACTGGGATGAACCTCTAGGACAGTCCACCCCATAGTCTAGTTAGTGTACCGACTGCGCTACTCTGGCTGTAGAATATGAAGTACATGTGTACATAAATACACAGCATCGTGTCGCAGAACACAGTGCTCAAAAAATGAAAGATGGTATAGAAGTACTATATTAGCAAGTCAAGTTATTAAAATTACTGTATCATACCTTAAATGTTTGAATCTGTTTTGATGTGATTTTGACCGTGCATCGACATTAATATGTGGAAATAAAATGCCAACTAGATACAACAGAGGTTTTTATTGCAGATCTTATTGCTTGCTCAACATGTTTCAGGCACCACTATGCCCATCAT
>JGI20166J26741_11435919_pt1 | contig 13734 bp, 8 predicted proteins | sample TergutCu122P5_FD_26741 | JGI IMG/M metagenome (IMG submission 26741)
ATTATAGTTCTATATATCTTGATCTTTAACTTTTTGGATAGCAAACTGGAAGACAAAAGATTCTGCACTGAATAATAGCAAGCATTCCCTAACTTCAATCCCAAATATTTGAACTCTTCCACCCTTTCAATGGAATTATTATCAATCTTCATAATGTGACTTCGTCCTGCGTTCTGATCTCGAGACATAATCATGTACTTAATTTTATCAGCATTTACTTCTAGTCCAATCTCCTTAGTAACAACTACTAAAGCTTCTGCATTTTCCTTTACCGTATGTACGCTTCCTCCCAATATATAAACATCATCAGCATAAACCAGAAGCTGGTGTGTACCATTTAATTTAAAGCCATCCTGGTTCAACTGAACCCCTCTAATGGCATACTCTAAAGCACAGTTGAAAAGCAATGGCCATAGAGCATCTCCCTCTTTCAAACCGTTCCTAACAGGAAACATGTCAGACAAATTCTTGCCTACCCGGACTCTGCTATACGTTTCAGTCAGACACATTTTTATTCGCCTTACCAGTTTCTTGGGGTCCCAAACTCAATGAGAATGTTATATAAGACCTCACTTCTAATTGAATCATAAGCGTTCTTGAAGCCTATAAAGAGCTGATGCACTGCTTCATTGTATTCCCATTTTTTCTCAAGTACTTGACGAATGCAGAATATATGAACAGTAGTCGACTTGTTGCGTCGGAATCCACATTGACCCCCAGTAACTTCCTCTGCATATGGAATTAACCTTGAGAGCAGAATGTTTGACAAACGTTTGTACGTAGTTGGCAAAAGCGATATGCCCCTGTAGTTATTACAATCTGTTTTATATCCCTTCTTATGGATAGGTATTATAATCGACTCCTTCCATTCTTCAGGCAATTCCTCCTTACTGCAAATAAAAACAACAAGTTTATGGATCGCAGAGCGAAATGTTCTACCTCCTGCTTTAATAATTTCTGCTGGGATTTGATCAATACGTGGTGATTTGTGGCTTTTTAGCTTTTGAATAGCCAACTCCACCTCAGAGGCACTTGGCTCAGGCACTAGTGGTTCTACTGTGTGTATTTCTGCCTGCCTAACATCCTTAGCCCCATATACATTCAATAGCTGGGAGAAATAATTTCTCCACCTCGTCACAATACTGTGGGAGTCTGCCAACAAATCTCCTTTCTCGTCTTTTACTATAATAGTTCTAGGCTGGTACCCCTTCTTGAAGTCATGAACGCCCATATACAAGTCCCTGATATTGTTGATCTTACTGTTAGTTTCAAGTTCCTCAATTTTAGCTTCATATATTCCTGCTTTTTGTTCCTGAAATGTCTGCTAGCATCACGTCTTACATTGTTCAGATTATCTACATTGCTTCGGCTTGGATCCTGTATCCACTGCTCTTTAGCCTGCTTCCTCTGATCTAAGAAACCTAAACATTATTTATCAAACCGTGATTTATGCTGCTTCAATTCGTGCAGACATAGGCTCTCTTTAGCTGAGGTTTTGATATTCTCTTTAAGGTTTTCCCAAGCTCTATTTACGTCCTCGCAACATCTAAGTTCTCCAAAGCTGCAAACCCGTTTGTAATCTCAATCTGATACTTTTTCTTAGCCTACAGCTCATTTAGCTTCCTCAGATTAAATCTTTCCCCATCAAACTTCTGTGCGGCTTTTTTTATTTACGGCTAATCTTTCCACCAAGTTTTCAACCACCAGATAGTGATCAGTATCACAATCAGCTCCCCTGAAACTTCGTACATCTAGTATGCTCGAGTGCCGTCTCCTGTCTATCAATATGTGATCAATCTGGTTGTGAATCCTCCCATCAGGAGAGACCCAGGTGTACTTATGAATGTTTCGGTGGGGGAACATCGTGCTCTTGACGACTAGGTTTTTTGATGTGGCAAATTTACTAATCTAACACCATTATCATTACTATCCTGATGTAGACTCTCATTCCAAATTGCCATTTTGAAAACATTCGCTCTCCCCACTTTTTCGTTGAAATATCGTAATAGAATTTTCATATGGTACTTAGTGAAATGATCAAAAACCTGCTCTAATTCCTCATAAAAACTATCTTTTGACTCATCACTTTTCTCCTCACCTGGTGCCTGCACATTTAGAACAATTATATTACACCAGCGACCTCTCATAACTATATTTGACACCCTATCGCTAACAAACGCTACTCTCTTAACCGCTGATGCTATTCTTTGGTGTACAAAATATCCTGTTCCCAACTCATGATTTTCATTTCCTTTTCCATAGAAAAAATTATAGTCCCCTGCTCTTACTGTGCCCTCTTTTGTCCCACCTAACCTCCTGCACACCCACTAAACCTAATTTGTACCTGGCTAATTCCCTGGCCACTGCCCTCCACAGGCTCCTAACTTTCCATGTACCTAAAACAATGACCCTTTTCCGTTGCCTGCTGCGTGATACTTCCTCTAGAAACCCCTCCCCCCCTCCCTCCCGGAGATCCGAGTGGGTGAGTAGTTTACCTCCGGATTGTTTTGTCTCCAGAGGAAGCATCTCGCCTTATGAGTATTTCTTAACATGGGTTCTCACGGGGAGGCGTTGTTAGCACCTCGCCCAACCCCCTCGTTGGAGGACCACCCCTTGTCGGCTGCCCGTGACTGCTTATTCAATTTATTCGCAACTACCCTCCATATCGGAGGCCGTTCCTCCATTCGCAACCTGAGGACGCGCCACGCCGTGGTGATAGGGACCCACTTATCACATGCGTTTGGGAATTTTACCCAATATATAGTACGAGTTATATAGGGAAACAAGTGGCGTAATCTACACTTAAAATTACTGGTGAAAATCAGACTTTTTTTTCTGAGCGGCACATCTGAATAGTGACTTTTATTCCTCCATGTAAATGAAACATGAAACAATTTGGCGGTTGTTTTGAGAATCAAAATGAAACTCCGAGAAAAAAATAGTTGTTTCTGTATTGAACTGGGTATCAATTCGCGCTGCCGATTGGAAAAATTTTTGCTTACGTGTCCTGATGTTTAATTATTGGTATCTTATTCACACAAGCAATAATTCTGTTATGATCTCACTGTTCAAACAAGTTACACTTTCAGTACTCATTCCGGTATCTACGTGAAGGGTGACACAACAAAATAATCAGTAGCAGAATACGTCGAAATTCAGAACAAAAGAATGAAAAGTAACGTTCAGGAAACCTTAAAGACAAATTTTAATCTGAGACCTGTCCTCTTCTGGGTTATTACGCAGCAAGTAGTGGTGATTTCATACCGACGTTTTGGGACATCCTATGGTTCCGATACATCGATAAGGAATTACCATTACTTGCCGCGTAATAAAACAGAAGAGTGCATTTCTCATCTACTTCGCGGCGGAAGCCTGATATTAGGCAGACTGTAGTCTAACAGAAAATTCCAAAGGCGACACACGTCACCTCATTGCGTCACTTTATAAAACTGCAGTGTAGCACACGAAAATATCTCCTCACGTAATGCGCAGAGGCAAAACAACATACATGGATGTGGTGCGTTATCACCCCTGTTAGAGCTGCATTGCATGATACACTCTGCTTCCAGACTCAAAGTAGTAAACCTTTTAGGCTATTAACTTTGTCGTTTCTCGTTTGCGTTTCTTGAATTTGTAATGGACTTGAAATAGGGACAGGGAGAAACGGAGCCAAATGCTGTGTGCGTGTGTGTGCGCGTCCAAACCAGTATGCTCTGTGTGTCTCTCATTGAGTGCCCCCCAACCAGGCCACAACATGTCCCATGCCGATGGAAACAGTACGGAAGCAGAGAGTGCCAGCGGCACAACAGGCCGGGGAACGCAGCTTGGATGTTACCGCAACTTCGACCACTTCTCTAGCCGCCATCGACGAAGCAACTCTTCCCAACCTGCATCCAGTCTTCCTATTGCAGCCGGGCCAGATGGAGGTTTAAGCAATCCACCCCCGCCACCTCCGAGCCCGCCTGCTACACACCACCAGATCCAACAGCAGCAGCAGCAACTTCTCCTCGACCTGCCCCTGGTGACGCAGCTCGGAGATGAGACTTCAGAGGCACAGACAGATGAGCAGCAACCGCTCACTCGCTCTCCAGGGGACTACGCCTCCCCGGTAAGCTGCCTTGAGAGTACTTGTCAGGACAGTGGGAGATGTACATAAACTTGACAGATATATGTATAGTGCTTAGTTGAACGTGTCTGTGGAATTCAAGGAGGTCACTTTATGATCCAGTAGAATTTTCAACTTTTATTTAATCATATTACAGACCTTCTGATTACTTTTCCGCATCCAGTCACGATTAGTATTACTGTTAATTCTAAATGTGGGGAAAACTTACGGTCATAATGATTATGTAGATACACGTTTCCCCAGAAACGTTTTACTTAAATTGAACGTCTAATATTGGCGATGTGGCTGATATTGCTGTTAATGCAATAAATGATATGTAATTGACTTGGCTGCAGTTTCCGTTCCGCTAATGTTTTAGGTAACTAGAAAAGCGCAAATACATCAAACACAACAGCGATATGTAAATAAATTGGTTAAAGACTTTATTACACCCCCCGTGTTTCTACAAACATGAAGCAGTCGCCGCCGCCATTATCATAATCATCATCTTCAGTGAGGAAAGGGAGGTTCTTCATCAGTGCTGCCGTATAGCAAAACAAGGGCTCATTTTACGCTCTAGTTGTGTTCCTGGAAATGCGGACGTAAATAAAAAATTGTGTTCGTCCAAGAAATAATGGAATAGGTAAGAGCTTAGCTTAACAGAGCGCAGCCAGCCACAGAGCGTTAAAGAGACATTGGGAGGGCATAATTTAAGAAGTGGCGTGTATTGGTAATGGACGTTAAAGCATAAGGGCTTGAAACAAATGGGGCGTAAAGCAAGGACTTCGTGTAATTAAATGATCACTTGTTAATAGAAGTATTTTGAAGTATTAAAGTATTTTGAAGTATTAAAATTGTTAAATAACTAATTTATATGCCAGTGTTGTGTTTCGTGGTCTTGTGTATATTAAAATTTTGATTGGGAATCTTCATTCCCTAATCCTTCCTGTTCAAATTTTTCCGAAGGGTATGGAATATATTGTGTGTAAGACAGCAAACGCATTGTAGTCTTACTTCCATCACGTAATACGTAGCGATTTCTAAATCGTTATTTCTGACAATTATCAGGTGCCCGATCTGCCTTGTGGTGTATTGATACTGCTAACAATCAATCGCTGATTTCACCATTAATTAAATCCCTGCAGATTGTAACCACTCAGGCAATAGCCTATATACGGTTTATGGAAAATAAATGACCATAAGATGTTTTATTCGCATTAATAAAACGTGAGGATTAGTGTTTAGGTGTATAAAATAATACATGCTGGGCACTGAAAATCTGATTACCTAATGATGGCCAGTTTGGCCGAAAATTTGTGTATCGATAGTAAATAAATGTAATGTAGTGTACCCTGTTGGTTTATTTTCCTGATAAATTTAATTTCACGGTAATGCCTTCCACAGATAATTTAAGAATCCCTTTTGCCACGTTGATTTACTTTTCCTGAATTTAACCTCAATATTCCGTGTTTTTGTACGAGGATTTTCACGGTTTTGGTTTGAAATGTCGCCAAGTTTCTGTAAAACTAGGCGAGGTTCGGGTTCATAAATAGTCGTTACGCTTGGTTCAAAGCACACTTGTAAAAAATATTCTTGAATATACCGAGGTTCTCCGTTTCATATCCCATTTTTACAACCAAATATAAAAGTGTCCAGACAAAGGATTTCAATAACATATTTATAATTCTGATGTCATTCTCAGTCCAGTATTATTAAGTGTTCATGACTTTCACGTTTCCAGTATTAAAGCTTTGCGCTACCGAAGCTTCGAAAACAGGACGAGCACTGAAAAAAATAGTGAAATAAATATTCCTTGAATTATTTCAATCCTTGTGGGGGTATTATGCAGTAAGGGCTGTAAATTAATAATTTTATAATTTTAATATAATTTTAATGTATTAGCACTTACAATTGTGTATTTTTTATTATTGTTGTGTCCGACGTGAATTATATACACTTGCATTTTATAACTTGGTCACCCATTTGTTCGCAACATTTCCACCAGTTCAGCTCTCGACTGCTTTAATTTTTGTTTACTACAACACGTTCAATCCGGCCCATATTTGTAAAATTAACATTTTTTTTTACTAATATAGCTGACACCTAGCTACATTTCCATCAAGCAGAAATTCGTGTTACGTTTCGTGTAGTCTCTGTGTTTTGTGCTACATTTTATACGTAAAATTACATTATAAACAGTTTCACATTTTATGAACACCGTACCCAGTTTTGATCTCGTACGGTCGCCAGGTTGTTTCTGTGTCACCATTTTGATTTTATACGTGCTGTGTTTGTGAGGTACCGAACTTCAAGTACGCCAGCAGTGTCACATCTGCGAAATTAGATTTGAACTTAAAGCATGCATTCCAGAACAGGCCCATTCAGCTGTGTTCATCTCGTAATCAAACATAAATTTGTCAGACTTTGAGAGGGCTAAGTTAAATTTTAGTTTAACCAAATAACATTAACGTTAACCCATTAAAATATATGTCTATATCAAAGCAACCTGTTCATTAACACACAACACAAGTCTCTGATTTTCTCGGACACGGGACATATTACTTTTGTGGTTCCAGTCGCTAGTAGGCAGGTGATTTTGATTAGTTAAATCCTGTACAGTCAGTGCTGTTGTTCTGTAAGCTTCCTTCTCTTACATCGTTGTTCGCGGAATGGGGGTCGTAGTATGTCCGAAAGGAGATAGTTCTTAGTATGGTATTCGTATTTCTTATTAAAGTCCTCGGTACAAGTTTCATTGCTCACATTACGTCTCGGGATTTTGTTTCGTTGCGAACTCGGAGCTTGGCCTCCTTAATTGTATGTTTGGTAGTGGAATCTGCATGAAGATACCTCCAGTGGTTATCAGCAGTTAAGTAATAAATATATTTTTTTAAAGTATTAATACTGGTGACATTTCTGAGAAGGATATTGTGTGTTAGTGTTTTATTGTACAGCAGTTTCAGCAGAAATTAGCTTAGCTCCATTCTTTAGCAATGCCTCTTACAAATCTGGTTGTTTTTAAGTATACTGTACTTTAATACATTTTGTTAGAGGTATCGAAACATGCAGAATATATTGTTTATTTGTGCCATTATTTTCTTGCAGTTATATGTTGAAGTACCATATAGTTATAAATATTTACAGTTTATAAATCTGTTTTTTATAATATATGTGAATTGATGCAGTTAGTTTTATGCATTTAATTGCTTTCTGTGTTGTAGCGTATGTATACTCCACATTTCCTTTCACTTCTACATTCTGTGTGTTCAGTCATTAAGTTACCTTTTAGTTCTTACGTCAAATATATGTGACCAAAAGTAAGACTGATCTAGTACAATAGACGTATTGAAGCAAATGCCGTAACAAACGTTTCTCCACTCAGTGATTTCATCCCATGTTCTTTAATTTCGTGGCATCTAGAACTTTCCTATCGTATTATAATATCGTTAACATGTACTCAGAAGGTCTCAAAGTTTCGAACCCCCAGGGTGTATTCGCCTTTCGAATTTTGTAGCTGATTTTCACTTGCTTATAACGTTCGAAACTCTCAGTCCGTTACGTCTCTGCCCTTGCTGAACAACGCTCACACTTCTGCTAACCTTACACCACAGTTTGTAGCTGTGTAACAATTGTAACTGAACGTCTTTAAAGACTTCTGTTGTCTGTTTGCGGTGTTGTCTGTTGTGTGTATTCGTTATTTATGTAAAAACTGTCGGAGCACGACTGTTTAAAATTGGATACTATAGAAGGTGCTATGTTTTTGAGCTCAGTTAGTTTGAAGTATGTAAACTGAGTGATATTTTTTTATGAATTATAATAACTTACATATACGAGAAACATAACGCAGTCACAAATACAGATGTTCAAAAGTGGCAGCTGTTTAGAGAGAAATTATTGGGACAACAGTTGATTTCTAATCAGCTGTATATTTTGAGTCCAGATTTGATACATAATGCACGTGTATGTGTGCCTATATACAGGATCGTTCAGAAGGAACCTGCCGTAGTTTGGAAAAAAGCACCTTTGGTTAAATTATATCGATATAACCTACGTGCCTTAATCCAAAATTTAACATGTACGGTGATAATGGCGAAATAAATTTTAAGGAATGAGATCTGTTATACATTTATTTATAACCAAATACCTATTATGACGAGGAGGAATTTGTATTTTATGTACTTTTAACATCTTCACTTAACACCTGATGAATGTCTTGAGTGACATAAAGACACTGATTGAACTGGAAAAATTAGCGCTAGTTTTATAAAAATCCTCCTTAGGTTTCGAGGTGCTTTACGTAACAGATTCACCTCTTTATTGCTTAGCTTAGCTGTCAGATCAAGGACGGACCTGCGCAGTGTACGGGCAACACATAATTTAAAACATGTACAGTAAGTGGAACCGCAAAACGATCACGTTTTTCTCGCGTCATTGCTCTGTTACCTTTCAGCTTCGGCTATATGGGTATGTTTGGTTCTGTAGACGTAGATTAACTTGAAGAACTTTTTCCGAAGTGTGGTAGTTCTCTCCTGAAACACCTGTATATTTGCGCTAGTTACTTTGGATTATAGTTAGGGTTGTTAGAGACACCGTTATGAAATGTAACCAACGTCCATAATTTAAGCTGACTCACTAATTGCACGTCTATATTAAAAAACAATGAACTACAACTTATGAGATACATCGAAATCTGTGGAACTAACAAATGACGTCGGAGTTTAATTTGACGGAAACCGCAATATTAGTAGTAGTTATTTTGCAGAACTACATCATGACGTAAAAAGCGCTGTGACATTAGACCGCGTAGTCTTTGAAGTGACAGTTGCGCATAACGGTCATCGTAAAGCGTCATGATTATTCTGAAAATTGTCGGAGTTTGAATTCGCAGAATTGTTGGTCTGTTATGTCAAAAACTACATAATATTAACTACATTATAGATACATAAATCAATCTGACAATATGAAGTGAATGTATTTTTGTACAATAGCTGCAGTGTTATCAACGTTTGCTATTGACTACAAACATTCTTGCTCTGAATGGAAATGTACTACGTTGTTGCTTATATGTATTTATGTCTTTGTGTATATGTCTTTGTTTTCAGTGTTCGCGTTCTCAGATTAACCGTCTGTTCCTATTATGTGTAAATAAAAACGCCACGTAACCAGTTCAGTTTCCTGTTAAATATTAAAAATGTAGTAATATCTCAAAGTGCATACTTATTTAGAATTGATCTCTTTTTATCTTTTGTGCTGTTCGTAATTGAGAACAGTGTCAAAATTAACCACGCAACTGAACGAGACATTTGAAGGACTGTGCAATCCCTTGGTGACAGTTTTCTTTCTCGTGTGCAGCGATGATGTTTAACGTACATCGTGTGCTGTGACAGCGAATCTTACTAAAATGCAGTTTTAATTAGCATCTTTCAGTGAAAAAAATTACAGAGGTGATTTTTGGAAACGTATGAAGTCTAATGTTTCCTATGGACAGTGAATTTATTAAGACTTTGCCGTTAGCGTTCAGATGTTCTTGCATATCGTGACTAAGTAAGGTAGAATTGTACCGGCTCCTTAGACGATTCTGCTGCCTCAGTCATCAGGGTCAGTGACTTTACCCTGATGACGGAGGCATCAGAATCCTATCAAACGTCGATACACTCTACCGGATTACATGGCATCACAATACAGCAGAACAGACTTCATAGTGACCCCCGAGACAACCCAAAGTGGAACCCCAGTGTCACAAATCTTTGTAAGCAAATATGTGGCGAAAAACAGTCAATAAAGCCAGAAGAAGTAGTACGCAGGCGAACAGACAGGTGGATAAGCAGAGGATACAGACGTGCGCGCACACACGTCACACAACGATACGCAGATGAAATCAGTTTACAAAGCTTGGGTAATAACTGCCCATAGATTTTCCATGTGACGTGGAAAGCAAATGTCGGAAACTGATTTCGTAAAAAACACCTTCTTAATGTCGAAACAACGAGGAATGATGTAGAACCCGGGATAGCGCAGTCGATGTTGTGACTAGGATACGGGCTGGAGACCGACGAATCATGTGTCGATTTCCAGTAGGATAGGATCAAAATATATTTCTGTTCCTCAGAGGGTCAAGACCGGCTCTGAGGCCCACCCAGATTCCTCATTAGGGTGTACAGATGGTAAACAGCCGGGGTTTGAAGCTGACCACTCTCCCATTTGCCTCCGTAGCTTGCAGAAGGAAAACTTTGCTGTGGAGTTACGTAGATGGCAATCTTGCTGTGATTATTTCTAAAGCAGTTTTGATCTCAGTTATGTGATACTCAGTCTGATCTGACCTTAGTCCCTTAAGTTCTAACCAGAGACAGGGGCTCTGAATTGCGCTCTGATGAATCACTCAAGAGGTTTATACCGCAAGTACTTGCTTCTCAAAGTATCAATGGGACAAGTTTTTCTCTAAGTACTTCGGTTTTCTTGTGTTATTGGCATTGCACCAACGCTCCCTTCTCTTATTTAATTCATCTTTCACCAGCGCACCATAATCTTAGCAGCTGTTAGCGTCGTTAAATAAGACCCCCCCCTCCCCGCTCTGTCTCTCTTCCTGTCGTTTTGCTGTATAGTTAACAATAATCTTCAATTATAACATACACAATCCTGTAAAGCTAAGTGTAGCATGAAGATACGTGTTGTGGTGATGTTAGGCCGTATGGATTTTTCAATATTTGAGGCCTGCGATTTTCTGGGATATTACGAAGCGTATACTGGTAATTCCTTACCGCCTTTTCAGAACAACTTATCAGTCCTGTCTCCAAGGATCAAGAAATCCATAAAGAATTGGGTTTCTTGACCCTTGAAGATGGGACCGATAGGTTGTGCCGAAACGTCGGTAAGGAATTGCCACTATATGATGAGTAAAGCTAAAGCAGTCCCGTTACAGACCTGGAGTGGCCCAGAGGGTTCTAGAAAGTTAAGGTTCCCAGATTTCATGACAACGGCACAGGATGGTGGTAAGGTTGTCAGCCTTATGCACCGGCCGCCTTTATCCCAGGAAATACACCTGGTACTCTTTTCTGTTAGAGGCTGAGTCGACCCTAGGGCCATAGGGCGACCGGAAGGATTATGTCACTGAAAAATTCCAATGCTACCATGGGGAATCGAACCCGCAACCTGCCGGTTTGTAGCGTAGTTCCTTAACCACAACGGCAACGCGCACCTCACTATATGACGAATAATACCCCAGAGTGGCGCAGATCTCATCTACTTCGCGTCAGAAGCCCGAATTCACGCATGTTCAGTGGTTACCAACGCTTCGAAAGATCATGGTATTTTACCTTAAGCAACAAGAACTCTTGTGCTGCATGACCCTGAAGATGAAGCTGCAACACGGTCCTCCCAAACGTCAGTAATGGTTTACCATTCGACATGATGTAACATCCCATCAGACTAGAATTTTCAGGAAAACCGCTATGAAAACCTCAAATCTCGCACTAAACACAGCCCACCTGCATTCAGTCATTATATTAGGCTATATTGTTAAGTTCTTACTACAACGAAGAACGTTATGACTAAATTTATTTATCACTTGCTGTTAAAATGTGAGAGTAAAGCTGTTCCTGCGCTTTCTTTGAAGGCATATAGGTTATATATATATATATATATATATATCATTGGTCAGCTTCAAGCATCGGCCGCTTTTATCCCCGGCGAAAACATCACTCATACCTTTCGAATAGGAAGCTGGGTGCGCCCCAGAGCCGGGTCTGGACGCTTTGGAGAAGAGGAAATATATTTGGCCCTGTCGGGAATCGAACCAAATCCTTCCTTGTCCAACCCATACTGACTGAGATATTCCTGCCGTTTCACGTCATTGTTGTACGGTGAAGTTCAAAGTAGAAATTACATTGGACCCCCAAAGACCAAAATAATATTCACCAAATAGGTTTTCCTTCGGACAGTATTGACAAATATTATTTACGCGCATTTATTTTTTTAGAATAGGGAGTCTGTGGCCGATGTAATGCCCTAGACATTATGCTTCGTTTTATGTACCTTGTTCTTACAGCTTCAAACAAAATTAAATCGTAAGCTGTTCCAGTATGCAGTATTGCCTGTCAGACTGACGAAGTCCACTACTCTCTAGCGAAAACGCTTCATTCGTCCACTGGTAAAAGAGCTGAGATTTTTTAAACTGATCGTTACGTTCGTTTCATGACTTCGCCATGCACATATTTTGTGAACTCTCTCTGTGGTTCCTGTCGCTTGAGACTTCTACGGTGCTAAATAAATAACAACGCAAAATTTAGCCAATACCATTACCCTGTAATATGTAGAGAATAATTCGATTCAATCTCGAGCCCCCTTTGCAAAGAACACTTGCAAATTATAATAATAATTAATTAATGTAAATTATTTAAATAAGTAGTATATCGGGAAGATTACCTGTTGAAAAGAAATAGACCTAAACGATCTTCATAATTTCTAGTAAGTGAGCTGCCTCAAGGGAATGTCCTATTGACTTGAGTGTTGGCAGAGGGCCTGTATCAAATATGTCCATAGCACATATTCAGAAGTCAACTTGTATAACCAACACCGAGTCTCAATTTTGTCCTGTTCAGTACACGGTTTCATTCCAAAAATAATTTTCTTCATTCCTTCATGCAGTGCTTGCCTTTCATATCTGTGTTTCTGCTTGCTACTGTTTCACTGTTCTGTTCCTTTTTTCTCTTCATCTCTCTTTGTAGGACAGCAACAAAAAAGTCGACAAGAAATTCGAGAAACTTGATGATTTGCCTAGTGAGTTCGAATGTTGCTTTTGCACCTCGAAGGTAGTATTTCGTTTTCATTCCCTCTCTCTATATATATGTATTTTCTTTATAACGTAGAAGTAGAAAAGTAGATGAAGGCACTGTCAGAGGGGCGTAATGTTTCACTCATTATACAAGTAAAGCGTCAGAATTCTGTATAAATACTAAATAAGAATGGATATTATAAAGTATGATTTAAATTAAGATTAGATTCTAAACACGAACGCAAACTATTTACTAAAGAAGTACCAGCATCGGTCAGAAAATAAGTTTACAATACATATATTTTGCTGTCACGCTGCTTTTCCACATAGTCACCGTCACAACTGAAACATTAATCATATTTAGTCGTATTGTGGGAACAGCTTTTCTGTCTCCTGTAGATATCAGTCTGTGTTCCCTGTGACCAGCTACCGTGTCAAAAATTTTTCCACCTCGCTATCTTCTTTAAATTTCTGGCAGCAAAATTTTTACTTCATAGCTGGCAAGAATTGATAGTCGCTGTGTGCCAGATCAGAGATGGAAGCTTGACCTCCCACGGTTCTTAGTTACGAAATTATGCTCATAGGCCTTGTCAACATATTTTCTGACCGTCCGTCGAAATTAAGTTCAAAATCTGAAACCCATAAATTTCTCTATACCATAGAAGAGTAAAAGCTAAATTCGTGATAGATTTTGGGCTGCTCTTCTGTGATTTCTTGATAAATGCTTCCAACACAGATACAGTCCTAATGAAAGTGGCTCTGTGCCGGTCCCAGTGGCCGCGCGGTCTAAGGCGTAGGTCTACGGCCGCTCGCCTGCTGAGATCGTGGGTTCGAATCCCACCGGGGGCATGGATGTTTGTCT
>JGI20166J26741_11436030_pt1 | contig 13732 bp, 16 predicted proteins | sample TergutCu122P5_FD_26741 | JGI IMG/M metagenome (IMG submission 26741)
GAACTTGCACGTGGCAACTGGAATTGCGCAACATTTACCTAAGTCGAGATATTAAATCAATCTCGGAACTTTACGGACAAAGGTAGTATATATATATATACACACACACTGTGTGTGTGTGTGTGATCAACTACAAACATTGTTTCAATTCCTTGGTGGCAGAACAGCAGGATGTCATCTTTATTGTTTGCCTAAACAGAATGTATGTGGCCCTGAACATTTGAATGTGCTTAGAATAGGTAACCCCAGATGCTGCATCAGTAACAAGTGATGCATTAGTTGAGAGGAAAGGGAGTAATACCTGTTTTGGTCAAGAGCATTGGTTAAATTACCATGACTGTGAAAGAAGAGAACTACCAAAACTGTTCAATATTTGTAGGGTGTCTCATATAGTGACCATTACTTTGAAGATCTCTGAGCTGTACAACCCTGCCAGGTTTGTTAGAAATCGCAATAACAATAATACCAACAACAATATAAAAACAACAATAATAATAATAAGAATTAATTTCTTTATTTATATACTGACCTAACAGTCTATCAACTAATTACAAAATCATCACTAATAGAAATAATAATAATAATAATAATAATAATAATGTTTTTATTAGTGTATCACTTTCAGACTGGTCCTGCAAGATAGCTTGGCATGTACTGTAGCATAATTTGTGTTTTCAGGTATAATCACTGAAGTCCTTTGTAGTTTTCTTCAGTTTCTACCCGTGAATGCAAAAACATTTTGCAAGAGGCACAGTTAATTTTCGTCAAAACCTATTTCATACCTTTTGTAAACTTCACTTTTTTCACCATCAAGCCATATAGTAAATGTTTAAGATGTATACCTCGTCATGAACAAAATGTGCACTGGTCTCAGCAGGAGCTTATGGATGTAAATAGTTTTGGACATCACCCTCAAACTGAGTTTGTTCTCATAGAGTTCATACTTGTAACTCATTTTGAGTGGGAAGTGGAGAGAAGGATTATTCTCAGTTCTTATCGTTATCATAATTGACTGAACTAAAACCAAATGCCTGAATTTTTGTGTATGACTTTAATTCCTTGATGTACCTAACACAGTAAAAAGGAGTAAATTAATTATTTAAAACACAGAAATGTTAACATATGTTTAAATGAAACTGAATACTAATGTAAATATACTGCATTCATGTGGTTTAAAAGATATATTAACATAAATAAATCCAATTAACAGATATATTTCCCCATTATTTTATTCTAGTGGTATGTACATATAAACATTTTAAAGAATTTACTGTACATAAATTAAAAATAAATTTTGGTGCAAGCTCCCTGAAGATGGCAACCATGCTGAAACATGTATGAGCTAAGTAATAGAAAGAATACACAGATTGTAGAATTGTGCATTTGTTGGTGTTACCAAACTTTTCAGAAATTAAACTGATTTGAACTTATGAAACAGATTAGTTGGCTAAAGAAGATATTCAACAATGTGTGAGAAAAACCATCACATATACTTCAGAAGTAGACAAAATCAATACATTTTGTTGTAACAGAATTACACGCACGCACGCACGCGCACACACACACACACACATTATATATATAGGGGCCACAGTATAAGACCTGTTCCTTCCCATGTCTATTTCAGGTGGTGGTGTTTTATTTGAACAGGGTGACTCTGGAGTCATCATATGCAGGTGGGAGATAAGTTGGACTATATGTCTGGCTCTGTACAAATGCTTTCTTGTCTTCGCGTTCAGGATACACTGCGTCCATACCTAATGGAATTACAGAGAATGTCACATATTAGGCAATCATATAATGGAACTGGAGATATAGACAAAAAATAAATACACATTCACAAACCTTACAAAAGGTCAAGTGTACTTTCATATGTAATTTGTATATTAAAAGTTTTTGAGTTAAGGTGTATATGCTTGAAATATATACAACTCATGGGCTTGAATAAGACACAAATATACATAACTCAATTTTTGTTTGAAGTGTCGGTTGTCAAGCACCCTGCCAACATGCTTTTGGTAAGCCCACATTTAACACATCATAAGATGTTTTAACAAATAACAGACAGATAGAACACTAGATGTAAGAGTTACACAGTGTAGATAATTAGGTTTGTCACATCACATACAATGGCACATACACACCATTCACCCCAGTAAATGGTTGGTTATTATTTGAATTCTCTGGTATGAAACTCATCCTGCTGTTATATTCTGCACTTCCTAGTTTTTTTATATAAGCATTTCAGCCTCCATTCCTTCTATGCCGAAGTAATAGGAGAGTTACTGCATATCTTATATGTGAACTTGCAGGCAAAATAAAATTAATAAACAAACATTTCCAAGCAGAACTCCTAAAGCCTACTTTCCTGTTCTATCGATGTCTGTCAACACTGATGCATGAATTAATAGTGTTACTTAGTTGAGACTTTTTGTCTTCCCTTGTTCCCCATTTAAATATCTGAAATAATTACTAACCTTCACAAAACAGCATACAGTTATTATAATATGTTTTGTACCGTTTTAAAAATAAGAGGAATATAATTAATGGCTCACAGTAAACAAGGCAGGAAAGTTACAGAAAGTTACACCAACCCTGGTTTTAAATAAAACAACTGTATGCCAAATTGGAAGGTAGAAATGAGGAACAAAGTTGCATGTGTTGTTTTGATATGGGATTACTGAGCTAACCTGCTCACAGTTTTGGCCAATTGTAGGAGGTTGGCAATGCAGATTTGTAATGATAATCGTAGAGCTGAGCTTGGATGAAAGCTTCTTTATCCTCTGGTTCAGGATCTGTTGAGGCCAAACCTGGAAAATATTGTCAAAAAATCACATGCCTAATAAGTAAGAACATCTTAAAAAATGCTGTAGTATGCTTGTCCATTTGTACATGCAAATTCTCCTCAGTAACACCCCTTTTAATCCCTCCATTCTCTCTCATATGGAACAGCTTCATTCCTATTAATTATACCACTGAAGGAGGGTCACTGGCAGATTGTCATTCACAATGTGTCCCAGTTATGTGCAGTAAGAATGCATCCCTTTTATTTACTTATTTGTTCCCTGCTTTTGAATATCAAGTCTGTCTTAATCTGGTAGCCAATTTAATTAAGCAGTCCCAGCATGCGTTTTGTTATGATAACTGTTGCAAATATACCCCAACACTACGTCTTTCAGTGGCTAGACATGATTACTGAATTCATCAAGGCACTATTCCATACTTCAGAGTGATTCATTCAGAGCGCATTGTTCATGTTGATGCAGTAATCTCATGCTAAATGTTTGATCTGTAATGCTAAGGGATCTCATTCAAATTGACAAGATCCCAGATGCTAAAGAAATAAATGTTAAGTTTGGTGTATTCATCTTTCCCACTTTGCAGGCAGCACACCCATCACACCCAGTACAGTCCAACCAGTAGAAATAGATGCAAATTTCCAGTCCTTCATTAGCAATGTAAGCCATGTTGAACATTTAACCAGAATCTTAACCCATTCATGTCCTGTTTGAAACTCAGTCCAAAGTTTCAGAAATCATATTCTGGCCAAATGTAAGCAATCTCACAATTTTAGAACTAAAGGAAGGTAGATCTGAATTCAATCTGATGGTTTCTCAAACACTTGGACCAGTGTAATTCAAGTGACAAAAAATTGAATAGGAAAGAATGTAAGAAGATGAAGAAAAGTAAAGTAGGAGTGGTGGTCAGGTCAGACATAGCCTAGCTTTCACAAAATACATGAGACCAATGTTTGACAAAAATGAAGAGGGGAAGGGGGATTTGCATTGAAGTAATGCGTTCAAGTTCTCGTCGTAGGTAGTATTCTGTTTCACCATACAGCCTTTGCATATGGAAGGCAGCTCCTTAAAAAATTTTGAACTTCCAGAACAAAGTATGAAATTTACTATCCAGTTCTGTATGACTTCTTAACTCTGATTATTAGATTATATGCAGTGTTCCATTACATGTGTATATACTAATATGAGACCTCATCTGTATCTTTTTGTGTGTGCTGCTGACACCTTAATTTTGTATTACTTGAACAGTCAATCAGGTCAGTGTGTTTAAGGGTGAAACAGGATGGGGCCACTTTAAAAAAAACCAAAAAGCTCATGAACATATTGGCAGAAGGCTAGTTTGAGATATTTACTCCGCATGCCGGGTTTTTTTTTAACACACCAGATGAATATAATGAGTCCATACCACTGCCAATGATGTAAGAACTTAATAAAATATTTAAGGAGTGGTCTTGCATGAGAGCCTGCAACCATATCCACACAGGAAGTTTCATGCAACACACCTTGCTCATATGCATATTCAGCAACTCTTGCAGCAATTTTAAGGGAACATTTCTGGATGGTGTTGAGTGGTGGATAGAGGCTTCCTTTCTCCAAATCTTCTTCAGATACCAGGTCAGCCAAGGCCTACAATTTGAAGACAGTATTATTTACACTGCATTTATCTTAAGATGTCCTATGCTTATGAGAGCCAGGCTCATGCAAAGATAATAGAAAACCCTGACATCCCAGTGTTTGAGAGATTTACAGCGCACATAATCTGAGGCTCGTGAAATACTGGAATTGCACATTCATGCACATTTTTCATGTTTTCTGTGATCTTTGTAAGTTGAGATCGTATGAAGGTTCAGTCCTCCAACCTGAGGAGTCCTAATGGATCAGAAAAAAGCCTGGCATTCCTTAATGGGCTCCACTAAATACAAACTCTTCCCTTCCTTACACCTGTATGATGGAAGCAGATCCAGTTTCTGAAATCTTGTGTTTGAAAATAACTTAAGGTGGTGGACAGTGTCCAAAATAATAGCCATATATCTGGTAACACAACTCTGTAAAATCATGCATTTAAAAAAATGATTGCCTTGTAAAGTTAAAGCATGGGATTTAGAGTTAATAGCATAATTTAGGTAAAAGTGTTACTCACAATTGGTGCAGTTTGAAAATATGTTCACTGCACCCCAAGTGCCAAAATGAATACCTCTTATTAAGATCACCTACCTGGGCTGCAACTAGAAAAATCTGATCACTGATGTGACGGATGGCAGTACAGATTACCCCTAATGCAACACCAGGGAAGATATAAGAGTTGTTTCCCTGTCCTGGATAGAAGGTTTGGCTTTTGTATGTAACAGGGAGGAATGGAGACCCACTTGCAAATACACACCGGCCCTGCACAAAATAAAGTTACGTTACGTAAAGGTATGTGTAGGAAAACATGTGCACACAGATGTCACTCAGTGACAGCAATGACAACCACGAGAACAATGACGAGATGACAATAACAACAACAACAACTAGTTTGCAAGAATATATGAAATTCTGTGCCTTTCACATGTTGTAGTCCTGTTTTAAACTGTTATATCCGCCTTTAAGATCATGTCACATCTACAGTGTTATACTAACATGAATCTTTACTTGAATGACCTGAGATACCACAGTTTATAACACAGATTCCTATGTAATTGAATTTCAGGCTATTTCCCATATTATTGTACATTCTCCACCACAAGATGAGAGCCAATTTTTTAGCTTTTGCAAACATTTTTCCAGCACCTGAAGTAAATGTATTTTTCATATCTGATAGAATAGTCCCAGGTTTTTGTTGCCTAGAGAGAAAAATTAAATACATGAATAATTCAGAAAAGCAGGTAAAAAGTTATATAAATGGTACATAATGGATTCTGACTAAGTCTGTAAAGTAGTGCTTTAGTTATTAACTGGTGCTGATATTACAAAACATAGTAGTATTTTACTATATGTAGTCCCTTATATCTTCTCTCCCTCTTACATCTGCTATATCAGTGGTTTTACTGCTGGTCATGGAGGACAGCACCTCTGAACTTCTCAGCCATGAATGAGGATGTGTCTGTCCCGCTAAGTGTATAAGTTTTTCTGAAGCTGTGGAGTAAATCTGCTTGTTGCACTTAATGACAATATAGCAAAGGGCAGATATATTTCATGTATTACACCAAAAGGTTAATAGGGATTCGTATTGTAAAATGTCAGTTTATATTCACAGCAAGTATACCAATGTGTAGATGAGGAACACAGTGTGTCACAAGTCATACAAGATTTATGCACACCTCAAATTCCTGGAACAGAAAAAAGTTTCCCAGTATTTATTTCATGAAATAGTGTCACATCATACAATGCTGCCATAGATGAATAGAATTGCCAGGGTGTGGTAAATAGTCCTATCAATACAAATCATGAGCTACATTCTTCAGCCCTGTGTTCAAACTGCAAACTGTGAGTCTTTTTATGGCAGGAGCCTTAATTCAGCAGGAATAATAAAAAGATGGTAAGCATAACTTACATCTGTATTTGTATAGGCTGATTCTGCTGTACATTCAGCCTTCATGGTTGGATTGCTTAGGGCAAATACAATGGGGCGCTTGTTGAAGGATGCCATATCGCGCAAGATCTCGGGGGTGAACACTCCTCCCACAGCAGCAGCACCTGTTAATGGATTACTTGCAACCAACTGCACGAATGAGGGAGATAAACTCTTGTTCCAGCTGATGATGCACTTTTTGAGCTTAATGTTTCATATAGTTTTATGTTCATTATATTGTTGTAGTATTTGTCTGTGTAGACAAACATCTAGTGTAGCATTTGATCCACCTCCTGCATATACTCTACAGAACATAATACAGAGACAAGATCTGTAATGGATTGAATGCTACTCTAGATGTTTGTATATGCAGACAAATGCTGCAACAATATTATGAACATGGAATTTATAACCACCCTCTATGATTTTATTTTTAATATACGTGTATCTACCATCAACTGGAAAAATCAATATATGTATGTAACACTTTTATAATATGTTTATGCATGAACCACCCTGAACCTAGAGTTTTGCTGCAGAATGCTGTAATGTACCAGCAAGTTTTAAATTTGAGGTATGAACCCCTGAGGGTGGCACAGATGTGCCAAAACATGTCGGAGTAGTGAAAGGTCATGCTTCTGAATGTGTTTGTAACTTGTGCATTCAGCTGGTTTTATAAAAGAATATTAAGCAAAATGCATGGAATAATTTCAGAACTGATACATTCGTATTCAACTGTCTTTACTGTTGTTGCTGTGGTCCTCCTTCAAACAAAACACACTGTTTTAGAACTTTGTTTATTGGTGGTGAAAGGTAGTATTAAATATTACTCGTAATTTGCCGATTATTACAACAGTATATGTTGCACTCAATTGTATGTCAAAGGGGAAGAAAGTGAGAAACAGAAACATCATTTGCACTCTGTATTTTCACCATGTTTGTCATATGACTGGGGTAGCTCTCTGAGGTGCCAGGTGGTACAATGATCTTATGTAATGAAATGGGAATGTGAGATTTGATTTTCCATGTCAGTAACTACAAAAATCACTGTCTTTTGGAATGTGATACCATGTAGTCTGGTAAATGTGTAGATAGATAAATTACTGTGATAATGAAGGAGCAAGTTTCTCTGAAATATCATTACACATATATCAGAGTATATGACATCACATCCCACAGGACAAAAATGATGGATGAATTGGGAAGATTATGAAGGATATACTTATGGCCTATTTTGAGGGATTATTGCATCAGTTACTTGAAGGAACTGAGGAAAATTGTGAAACCCTCATTGGCAGTAGTCAGTCTCTGGGCTGTAAGATTGGCATCTGGGGCCTTAAAATACGTAGCAGGAATGGTAACCACCATGCTGCAATGTTCAGTACATCACCTCCTTCCAAGTCAAATACAATAGCAGGATACTACTTCTGCAAAAGTTTCAGTGCTTTGTGGTGAGTAAGTTGTGAGCTTGGTGATAAGCCATGTTAGTACTGAGTATAAAACCAACAACGTTTTGGAGACAGGCTCTGTCTCCTCCATCATGGTTGGTGTAGGGTGACCCAAGTGTTCCTGAAATGCTGTTTTTCTACTCAACACCGACAGAGCTGATCACCTAGGACAGATGAATCTTGCAAGCTTACCACTTTTGTCTGATGATCTCACACACAGGAATAGCATCTGTTAAAAAAAAAAATATGAGGGATCTTGAAAAAGTTTCCGCACTTTTGTATTTTCGCACGAAACGGTGAGGGTGGGAGGAGTAGTAATTGGTCGTGTCTGAGAGTGTCATGTGACTAGTCAGTTAGGCAAGCCGGCTGACCTTGCAGTTTAGTATGAGAGTTGTCATGCTGTGGTGAAGATGGCTGCGAAACTTATAAATTGCACCAAAGAGGAACAGCGTTCTGTCATACGCTTTTTGTGGGCAGAAGATGTGCTGGGAGCACAATCCGCATGTGTGCTCAGTATGGGGATAAAGTTCTCTCTCGTAGAATCGTCTATGAGTGGATTGAAATGTTCGAAAATGGCCGCATGAGTGTGACGGATGCAGAGCGCACCGGACGTCCAGCTACAGCCACGACCACTAGGAATGAAGAAAGAACCCTGGGACTGATTTGTGAAAACAGAAGAATAACAGTTGAAGTGGTTGCAGGAAGGCTGAATGTGAGTGTTGGTTCTGCCTATTCCCTGATTCATGACGGCCTTAAGTTCAGTAAAGTGTGTGCCAGGTGGGTGCCTAAGGAACTGACAGAGGAGCGTAAGCTCAAGCGCTTAGACGTTTGTTCCTGACACTTGGCCCATTATCATGAAGAAGGTGACAACTTTCTGCAGCAAATAGTCATTGGTGATGAAACATGGATTCACCATTACGAGCCTGAAAACAAGCGGCAGAGTATGCAATGGAAGCATCCTTCATCTCCTGCAGCAAAGAAATTCAAGACACAACCGTCGGCAGGAAAGTTGATGTTGACCGTCTTCTGGGACTCTCAAGGACCTATTCTCGAAACCTATCAGGAACGTGGAACAACTGTCACAAGTGCAATGTATTGTGACATGCTTCAGAGAGAACTGAAACTTGCAATCCGCTCTAAAAGAAGAGGAAAATTGCCAAAAGAAATTTTGTTGTTGCATGACAACGCCCGCCCCCACACTGCGGCCCACACATTGGAAACCCTCAAACAATTGAAGTGGGAGGCTATGGAACACCCAGCGTACAGTCCGGATTTAGCGCCATCTGATTTCCACCTTTTTGGACTGCTCAAAGACGCTTTAAGGGGAAGACGATTTTCATGTGGTGATGTGAAAGCAGTGGTGCACCAGTGGCTATGCGCTCAACCAAAAACATTTTTTGCTGATGGCATTAAAAAGTTGGTAGGACGCTGGGAAAAATGCATCGCAAAGCAGGATGACTATATAGAAAAGTGATGTAATTTGCTTTTGAAGTTCTTAATAAATAGATTTAAAATAAAGTGCGGAAACTTTTTGAAGTACCCTCGTATTAAAAATAACAGTGACTAACTTGATGACCTATTTAACAGCTCACCAATAAGAACAGAAGGTTTCACTTCTTTGACTACTTCTTCAAGGTTCCTGATTGGAGTGTGGTTTTTGGCATAGAGCACCTTCTGGCCTGTCACTCCACCTTCTGGTCGATCTTTAACAATAAGCCCCTTTGAGTCTACCATCCATATCTTGTCTCTAGCATCTTCTACAGATGTACCCTCTTCCTGCATAGCCATTACACACAGTTGAGCAATACCTAAGGAAGCCTGTGTGCAAAGTAAATCAAATGCTGAAGTAAGAAATACAAAAAACTGAAATGGCTAATTCTTAAATGTTTTCCTTATATTTATACTACATTCATTCCACATTATTTCCTTTTTTAAAACATGCAGTCATTAATGACTACACTACTCTTCACTTTGACACTCTTCTGTTCTTTCTTCTTTGCCATCATTGTACCCTGCCTTTTACAGAATACATTTACATTTTAAATTGTGTGACAATTTCTACCAGCCTTTACTGTTGGAAAAACTTTAATGGTATGTTAAATTAACCAGTTACAATGTTCCTCACAACTTTTTAAAGGTTCTTTTGCAGAAAATAATTGAACAAATAAAAATGGGAATCATTTAGTTACTGGAAAGATGAATATGTTCATATTCCTTATACTGACAACCACCTAAACAACTGAAGGAGACTTGCCTTTATGGTACTTTGGTCCTGACCAAAATATATGTTGCTTGCTTTCACATTGAATATACCATGTCCAACCTATCTCATTATTCTTCCCTTAATCATCTTAGTGGTATTAGGCATGAATGGAATAAAAATACTCTGAATTATGTAAGTTTCTCTTTCTCTCAGGTAAAAACATTCTGCACTGCACCTTGTTCTTGGGCATCTATACTGCATGTATTTTACATGTTATACTAAGTTGCAGAAAGCTTCTGACATCCATATAACAAAATTAAAGCTTGTATTATTTAAACCAGCATTAATGTGTGTTCATTCTCAGTGGTTTGCTTCTTGAGTAACTGCACATAAATGGAGTGAACCAGCTTGACTGAGGCTTTCAGTTACTGAAATTATTTGTAACTTGGAGAAGTTTGTATCTTATTTTAAACTATAGAAGTTATACTTTAAAAACAGTATCCTCTCAAGTAGAACTTAAATCCATGCTGTCATTTGAACAAGTTGTAACAGATGTATCTGAGATATCAGTGTTTATGAACTTGTAAAATAGAATAATTTATTTACTTTTTCTCATATGTCTTCCGAAGATCCTTACCTCTCCAGCACCTTGGAATAGGATAATATTGTCTGAAAGACGAGTGCTGGTAATACGGAGAGAAGCTAACAGACCAGCCACAGCAACTGATGCAGTTCCTTGAATATCATCATTGAATGTGCAGTACTTTTCACGGTACTTATCCAGGAAACGGAATGCATTATGATTTGCAAAATCTTCAAACTGGAAAATTAAAAGAATCATAAACTGAAACTTCCATACTGTAGACTGCTTACAGTCTGCTGAACAAATATTTCATGTTGATAAACTCCATCTTATGACATGTGCTCACCTGAATTAGAGTGTTTTGGCCATATCTCTTTACAACGGCCTGCATGAACTCATCAATGAAGTCATCGTAATCAGCTCCTGTAGTTCTCTTTTGCCTTAGGCCTATATAAAGTGGATCATCCAACAGTGTCTGTAACAGGAAACACAAACTAGTAACAGTAAGTCGCCATATTTGTCAATGAAATGCACAACTGAACTTTACTATTCATTGCACTTTGCTGTCATACAGTAGTATGTTAATTTGTGTATTAAGATTTCTTCCACTCAGATTGAAATAACATCAAAGAACACACAATCAAGTTATGTTATTACTGCAAGAGAAGTTCTTGCCACATAACAGAACACTGCAACATGTTTGTTAAGAAAGTGTAATTTTTTTTTATACATGTCTAACCCTGCTGAATACATGGAATCCATTAAGAGTAAGATGACACAAAGATTCTAACTTGGAAGCCTAATTCATCACACCTATAACTAACACCATGGTTGCAGGATCCTTACAGAGAAGCTAGCTGATAACCACTTGGTTTCCCTCTTTGGTCCCTGTCAGTTCAGTATCATATTCACAGCAGCTCACCACTGGATTGTATTTTGTACTTTCATGCTGTAGTTTTTTATGAATCATTTTAATGTAATTTTCCCACCTGTGCCGTAAGTTTCCCATGATATATCTTTTCTTGAAAATTTTTGTATAAAACTTTGTATATAGGTTTTATATTTTGTTGACTGTGCATCTCATTACAAATTCTTGGAAATAACCAACTTGACGCACTTTTTCGTGTATTTATATATTTCATGTCTCTACATGTTTCAAGCGTCACAGCACTCATCATCAGGAGATCGAAATGTATTAATACATCATCTGGTATGATTAGTCTGTGTAAGTGACTGCTTGGTATGCCGGCCAGGCGGGAACAGCGTTCCTTCCTGACCAGCATACCAAGCAGTCACACAGACTAATCATACCAGATGATGTATTAATACAATTCGATTTCCTGAGCACTGTGATGCTTGAAACATGTAGAGACATGAAATAAATAAATACGTGAAAAAGTGCGTCAAGTTGTTTATTTCCAAGAATCTGTATATAGGTCTTACCTCTCCATCTGAGGTACTTGCCCTGTCCAACTCATCCTTCTTGAGTTGATCACTTTCACAGCATAACTCAGAGTGAAGGTAAAACTGTTCCAGTGCATACCGTGAAGGCAAATGGGGGAGTGGAAGCATATTTCCACTCAACATTTAACCTTGGTGCTACACAGAACTGACAGGTTAACTTCATTCCCCAGGTGCCTGACTAACATGGAAAGTGTCCCCATAACCTACTGAATAGGTAGCTGTATGGCCCCAGAGCCAGTCTGGATGCTTTAGAGGAGAGAAAAATGTTGAGCCTGCTAGGTATTGAACCATGATTCCTTGATTGTTCAGCCTGTAGCCTAGTCACTATACTGGCTACATTACCCTGGCTGCCAATAATTATTAGTGAATAATACAATTATGAAGCCCCTCATTATGAAATTTTCTCTGTCCCCATCTTACTTCCTATTTTTTGGATCCAAATATTCTCCTAAGCACTTCCTTTCACAACCGCATAACTGCAACTACAGTATAATAAACTTAAACTCAGATTTACATATTTATTTGCAGTACAAGTTTATACTAGTCTACAAATGAAACCTCTCCACTGTTATCCATTGATTATTATAAACTTATGTTAATAAAAAACATAACTTACAAGGATAAAATAAGTTTTGGAATACCAACAACGGAAGTCTTTGCAGGCCAACTTGTCACAGCACTACTCACCTGTGTATTTGTGCCCACATCAAGAGTGATGGGCAAGCACTGGTGTGGCTTGATACCTGCAAGGGCTGTGTACAACGCCAACTTCCCCACCGGAATGCCCATGCCATATGCACCCAAATCTCCTAGTCCCAGAATTCTTTCTCCATCAGTCACGACAATGGCACGGACATCAGATTCAGGCCTGTAAGTGACAAAATTTTAAAAATTTACCACTTTGACATAAAGTGGCTGTAGCTAACAAACTTAAAATATCTCCAGATCATATAGGCAGAAAATAAAATATATATATATATATTCTGGTCTATGAGGATCCACATCATATATGCAATTCACAGTTCCAACTTGTCACGCTCTGTATCTCAAAAACTAATAATGGTAATGGGAACATTCTTCATTTTGGGAAGAAAAACTCAGAAAAGTTGTTAACAATGCTATTACATGCATGGAAAAAGCCCAAACTGGCACCACTGCTAGGATATGGGAAATGCCACTGGTCATAGAACACCCAGCTTTATCACTTTCCAGATCATTTTTCATCATGTCATTTTTTGTTGCCAGATCTACCTTACACACTATACATGTTTAACTGTTGGTAGTAACTTGATGTGCTGCACTGTTAAAGTTTCCGTTTGACTCATTCTCCTTATTTGACTTGCGTGATAAACATGCACTGTTTATTACTGTCACATACGTTCTGTAATCAGAATTATAATAGCAGTACCTGAGAATTTATTTTAATTTTAACCTATGACATTTATGTATCACGTATGGGAAAACATTGTTATGCATGGCAGTTCATGGTTAACACTTGTCTGATTCTACGACTGTGGTTATAACTGTGAAGCCCATTATGTGAATTACAGGCTAGAAAGGCATGTTTTAGCCTTTTTACCTGCAAATTACAAGGTGGTTCAAATATGACCGGGACTGATTTGTGTGTAAACAAGCCGCACTGCGCAGCAGCTGTGCGACCTTGAGAGTGTGAAGCCACAACCTCCA
>JGI20166J26741_11436141_pt1 | contig 13732 bp, 9 predicted proteins | sample TergutCu122P5_FD_26741 | JGI IMG/M metagenome (IMG submission 26741)
TTATTCCCCATAAAAATGCCGTTTAATCCATTATTTAATCTTTTTTGGTTCCTGGAATAATAAAGTTTTTTGTAAACCATGTACTAAAATTTAAATGCCTGGTGAAAATAATTTCGTATGTGAAGGTTGACTGTAGCTATTTAAATCCCGTTGCATAAAGGTTAAAGTCCTTTATATTACCATAGGTACAGTTAGTGTTGAAGGTCCACTTCATTTCATTCCGTAACAACAGCGCCAATGAATGGGCAGTCCGTACCCAGAGTTGCATTAGGAAGAAAAAGAACACAAATTCTCTCCTCTCTTCCCCATAGCCCCTTCACATGTGAATGGCTGCCATTTTGTTTCTTATATTCTGACTATTATTCTATCCTTCTATATTCTCAATGGTTTATTCATACTGACAGAGAAGAGACGTGCATTTTATGCAGGGTGGGGAAGCAGGCTGCCAGCTTCAACCCTCATCATCTGTTTAGCTCCAAGAACCAAAGAAAGCACCAGGAAATTTATCTTTTTGTCTGCAGTGTATCAGGTGATTGGGGTGAGAGGTGTATATTGACTCAAAAGGCTGAATGTGCAGCTGCTGGCAGCATTTTATGTGGTTTCCTTGGCATGGTGAAGATACTGAAGCTGACAGTGGCTACCTTATGTTCTGACTGCAAAAGTGACTTCAGAGGTGGATGCTGTATTGGTTGCAGTTCTTATCCTCCATCACCCAAACTCAAGCTCACTGCTATGTAAGTAACAAATCAGCGGTCCATTCTTAGTGTTCTGCACCAGTGCTCTTCGCACCAATGTTGGTAGTTGTAACCTTTGCTAGTGTTCATATCCTGGTATATGTCCTATGTTGTGACTCATTGAATAGTGTTAACCTGGTGCACATTCTGTATAGTGGCTCATTGAAAATGCTAATAACCTGGTACATGTTCTGTGTAGTGGCTCAGTGAAATTGTTAATATCCTGAATATGTTTCCTTGTAGGTGCTGCATAGAAGATGCATTTGGAAAAACTATCATGTACATGAAAGATGAACAAGTGTATGAATTTCTGGGGCTCTCAAAAATGTACAGGGATGTACTCACCAAATTAATCAGTCAAGATGGTTGTAAAATTGAACTGCCTCAAAGACAAGTATGTACAGTTCAGGTTTTGTACTTTCTACAGCTTTTTACTATTCAGCAGAGAAAACATTGTTAACTTTTCAATTAAACTTTGTACATTTGTTGCTGCCAATGAATTGAATAGTGAATACACAAACCAGTTTACATGGGTACAAATGTCCAGCTGCTAGAAGCAAAGGAACATAATCTTCAGTCATAATCTCATGAACGTTATGGAGCATAGTCCTTGAGATGTTAGGAGTTGCTCATGTAGTAAAATTTTGTACCATTTATGGAACTGGAAGTTTCGTACCACATTCACAAGACTATATTACTAGAGACTGTTCACAACATAACACCACATTTCTTTAAGAGCCTTGTTAGTATTAACTTTCTGTCTCTGTTTAGTGACCTGTGTAGCACATTTCTTCTACCTGTGCATTGCAGAAATATATAACTAATATTAAGCTTAACCACATTCCTTTCAGTCCTCAAATTTGAACTTAACACTCCTCAGGTGTTCCCCACCACACACACACACACACACACACACAGAGTTCTAACTGGGCACTTTTGGACTGTGGAGTTAAGAATAGTGTAAACACCTGGTGGGTGTGTATGAGGCCTTTACATGTACTGCCTGTCCCATTTTCCTTGATTTGATCTGCTGAAGAATGCAACCCAGTAATGATATTGGGTCTGTAATGAACTCAGGGACACAACGAGTTTTGTTCTTAAGTACCATTTAGAACAAGAAAGGCTTTTTTGTAGTACACACTTAAATTGTAATTGAAATGATATCAACAACTCTTGAATATTTTTTTACAAGTTTACTGTATTTAGAATTGGTAAATATTTGTAGTACAGTTTTGCTTGCAACAGGTACCTGTCTCCTCTGATGACTGAGTCTCAGGCTTTCTGTAAACTGTATCTACCCAAATGCAAGATGATTCTAATCTAAGATGACCCCCAAAAAATAAAATGTCTGCTAAGAGAAAAATATTTTCCTATTAATCTCATACATTTAATACACAAAGCATGCCATATTCTATCTACCTTTATCAATCAAAGTCACTATCTCCATCTTCATTGCCATTCCACAACATATTATCATCAGTCTGATCCATTGCATTGGATATACAACACTTCTTAAAACCTTTTTGTCACTTCTGGTAAGATGTGCTGCCGTGCCGTTATGATCCACAGTGACCAATTACTACATTTATATTCTTTGGTTTATAAACTTACTTGACTCCATGAAGATTCACATTTTTCTCCACCTGTGGTGTTAGTGGTGTTAAGAATTTTAAATACAACTGTTGTGAATTTTTGTGTCATATCTGTGGTCTGATCAGTCTGAGTTCATGGCTCTTTTAAAGGTTTTTAATTTGTGGATTGGTCCAGGTTTTATTTTTGAGTCGTATAGTTAATTTTTAATTTTTCAATAGCCATTTACCTATTAAAATCCTTGGAATAGAGGGGCCTGGGGTAGCACAGTGGTTAAGGCACTGCGCTACTAGTCAGATGGTCCGGGATCGATTCCTGGTGGTGTCACTGGATTTTTCAGTGACATATTTCCTTCTGACCGCACAATGGCCCTGGGGTCGACTCAGCCCTAGTGAAAATGAGTACCAGGGACATTCCTGGGAGTAAAGGCGGCCAGTGCATGGGGCTTACAACCTCGCCACCTTCATGTACTGAATGTCATAAAAATCTGGGAGCCTAAACCTCCTGGAACCCTCTGGGCCACATTGGGCCTGTGACGGGACTCCTTTACCTTTACCTTTTATCCTTGGAATAGATCTGTCCTCAGGTGCATATCATAACAAGTTCCTGTTTCTGTGGTGCCCAGTGACTGAGAATAGCTCAATCTAAGTGGTGCATCAGGTTTGGTTCATCTTTCCCTATAAACGGTCATAAAGCCATCTACCGAAATGTCATACATCTTTAAGAAATTAGGCGATGGATGAAGTCCCAGAAAAATTTTGTTTCAGTTAATGTCAGTCATGATGTGTTTGTTATTTTTGATTTCTTGACCCGTGAAGATGGGACCAATAGGTTGTCTCAAAATGTCGGTAAGGAATTGCCACTTTGCGCTGTGTAATATCCCAGTAGAGTGCAGATCTCACATGATTTGGTGATATAGGCCTTGGTTTGGCTCTGTATGGTCTGGTTCAGAGTGATCTGGTTTGGCACAGTGGGATTCAGCTCTTCACACACGAATTTAGGACAACCTCACATATTTAAGTGCCAAATTTATGGGAAAAAACCTTGTCTTGCATTCAAGTAAATATGGTATTTAGTTACAATAACTGGTCTATTTACATCTTTTCACCAACTTCATACATGGACCTGTAGAAAAGTTTTTCAATTTTGGCAGATTTTTTTTTTTATCATCCCATGCTTGAACAAGTCATATAATTATTAGAAAACTGCCCATGATGAGACATTAACCATTTGAGAGATAATTTGCTGTTGTCATTCATTTGACTACAACCATGTGAGCTACCATGCTTCTTAATTCCAGTCTTCAATACTCTTTGCTTCATTTTCCATGAAGAATGTTAAGCAGTAATGTGAATATTATAAAGTATCCAAAACTTGATTTCTATGTGTTCTTTGATAAGTACTATAATAGTAGTCTATGATTTTTGGTTCTGGCCAGACTTTCACTGACAGCTCCTGGTGAGGAGGTTTCAGTAAACCTGCCGGTATGGTCTTCGAGGCACCAAGACTCCAACTGACACCAAGTCATCTGGCTGCCTCATGTTATGGTAGCAGTCATATATCCTCCTGTTCTGTAGCCACAGTTGCCTGGAGAAGTCTGCATCATCAGACTGCCATGCTATAGATCACTTCTTTACAGACTGTTTTCCTCCATAACTTTCATTTTTGCCAGACACTGTGCTAAGTAATATGCATGCTGATAAAAAAATGTAAATGTACAGTGCCATACTGTACTGTACAGACACACTGAATGGTACTTGCCACGTGAGTTTAGACAAGAATCAACATAAAGTTGACAATAGTTTGATAATACATTGTAGTGGGTATAGATGTGAGAAGCTTCAGAGATCTGCTGCACTGATAAACAACATTTTACAAAGTAAATAACAATTATTGGTGTATAAAGAACCTGAATGAACAGTGGCACTCTTGGCAGAATGACAAATTGGCCAGCGGCACAAAATGTTTGACTGGTCGTAAAAACACAGGCAATGTGACACTGAAAATTTAAGTAGAGAAAGCACTAAAATCATTCAGTATATGATTTCGATGTTCACAGTAGTGACAGGCTTTTGGGAACACTAGCTTCTGCCTTTGTGGTTGCATGAAATGGAATGTGAAAGCATGGCAATCACATGAAATATCTGGGCATGATGATCATGGTGACTGGTGTATACAGAATTTGAATTTCATCATGTAATAAGTATAAGTAAATCAATATATAGAGTAGGCTGGGATAGCATAGTTGGTCACTATGGGCTGGACGGTCTGGGGATCAAATCTCGGTGGGGACGAGATTTTCTGCACCAGTCCAAACTGACCGTGGGGACCCAGCCTCCTATACAGTGGGTACCGGGTCTTTACCAGGGGTAAAGCTGTCAGGTCATGGAATTGACCACCCACCCCTATCTAACACCGAGGTTACAGAAAGAGTAGAGCTATGCCTGTACTCCTCGTGGCCTGTTCTAGGGCAAACTTTACTTTTATATATATATGGTACAAGTGGTTATTAACACCTTGCCATCAGGCCATGCAGAAATGCGTGATTGCTCTCCCATGCGTTGTTGATGGGTCACACATTTTTACGTTTTCTTACGCGACGTCCTGCACATGCGTTTGTCAGCTGGTCTGGCCCACTTTTTGCTTCAAGGTTAGGCTATCGACAGCTTGACGCAGGATGCTTGGGTCTCAAGTTACATATAAACAGACCAGTCATGACCCCCCATGTTTAGAACCATTAGACTGCAACAAAGGGCCCACTCATTCAGATACACTCTCTGTTTTCCTTCAGTTGCAATCATGGCTTTTCATAGGAATGCTCTGAAAGAGGACAATATTTTGTGTGAGTTATATGCAGATACATGTTCTGAAGTCTCTGATATTAGTGACAATGAGAGTTTGGACAGTGACAGTGACGTCCCCAAAACTAGTTCACATAAACAATTGCAATCTTCTACTGGTCCACTGATCCCACAATTTCCACACCCATTTTTCCTCACATCTATCAAGACAATTTTCATAATAGTGTGAGATTAGCTCAGATATTGCTAGACAGACACACGAGAGTCTGCGGCACTATGAGGCCTAACAGGGGCATTCCATGTGACCTAGAAGGGGAAGTCAGCGTTGTGGAGGAAAGGTGGCATAATTGTGCAAGTGTGGAAGGACAGGAAAACAAACATGGAAGTAAAGAAGCCTTATGCTGTTGTCCTGTACAATAAATTCATGAAGGGCATAGACAGGGCAGACCAGTACCTCAGTTTTTACTCAGTTCTGAGGAAAATTGTAAAATGGTCGAAAAAAGTGGTACCGTATCTGCTAAACTGTGCACTCTTCAATACATTTTTTGTGTACAGGACACTAAATACAAACAAAAAAGTAAAGTACAAGAACTTCCTGCAGGAGGTAGGAAGGTCCTGGATATCAGAAGTCCAGAATCGAAGTGGGTCCAATTCTGATGACCTTCAATTGCCAGAGAAGGGAGCCTGAACAGGACCTGCCAGGCAGACTGACTGGGGATTTCAGAATACACAAACTTGAAAAAATTGTTGGTGGTGGGGAGGGAAAAAGGTAGTATCCTTCAAGACCATGTAAAGTGTGTGCTGCACATAAGAAGCAAAGTGGAACTAGATACATGAGTAAATTTTGCATTGTTCCACTTCACAAAGGCCCTTGTTTTGAGAAGCACCATTCAGTGACAAACTACTAGACTATCTATATGCAGTTTCTGCAGTCTGGGGTTCAGGAGCGTAATCTACAGTGTCAAACTGTAAGTAAGAATATATTATGGGGTTGAACATTCAAAGCATTAAAACATCTGGGAACTGGGGGTATTTAATTAAAAGACCATCCGGTCGGCAAGGTGTTAAAACTACAAAGTCTTTAAATGTACAGTGACAATTTTGGTGTGATATTAACAGACCTGCAAATATAATTCAAGTGTCAATAGGACAGGACTGTTTTTATGGTGTGCATTTCATAGACCCAGATTATTTTTCTTGTTACAGTGGAATCCCCTTGACCCAGTTGGTAAACACGTGCTGCAAGCATTATTGAAGGCTCGTGATAAACATCATCCACGTTTCCACGTTTTGTGTCGTAAAATGAAAATGAATAAAGCAGGTGTGTATTAATAGACCTTGTATATCCACTACATCAAGAAATGTGTAATAGGAGTCTGTTGCCATGAGCATTCATTACAGTATGAAAAATGGAATCTGTTGTACACGGTTTAGTAACTGGGGGTAAAAAAACTGCCTTTATTTTTTGTTATTTGCAGTTTTTGTGAAATCTCATGTTAATTCTGTATTATTTGGGAGCCATCTGTTCTGACTTGTAGCTGGAACTGAGGTTTTTCAAATTTGTTCTGGGATTTTTAGACAGATTACATGACAGCATCATAACACACTCTCAGACACGTTGTCATATATGTAATGCATTTATAAACTTCAACTTATTTAAAATAAAATATAAAACTGTTGTAGTCGTAGTGTGTTCAGTTACAGGACAGTTTAAGTCACCCTGCTGCAACTTGCACGAGAGAAGGTGTAACAGACCAGAAGAAGAGGGGTGGGATTTTGACAACACTAATAGCAATCATAAAAAGTACTCACTGTGTGCAAATAGAAATTACTGAAACTAGGGTCAGAATGCTTATAGAAAAGTCTGTAATTGACAGGGGTCTGGAATTATTGCAATTGGAAGGGGACTTAGACACCAAGTTTGTCACATGGTCAGTCTGCCTTACGTTTTCACAAGGACAAAAGCAATAAAATATAACTTTGCCATCTGTGCTGTGGGAGGATGCAGAGGAGAAGGGAGAGTTTGATTAAATTTTAAATTTGATATATTTTATTCAGACAGTGAAGTTTGGGTGGCCCATTCAAAATATAGTGGCCCCCAAATTTTCTGTCATTCTCCTGTGGCCCAGGGCTATGTGGCCCATTTTGAGAACCACTGGTTTAAATATAGGACATGCAGAATGCAACTGGCTGCAAGTAAATTTAATGCTGGCTCTGGCACACTGTTGGCCAGGCCTGTCCTACCACGTTGGCATGACGTGAGCAAAAGGACTTTGCAGACATGTACCCTATTAAATAACATTAACAGCAGCATTGCTAGAAGCAAAATGAGTGATGTAGCAATTATGGCGATGGATGAGTGACAGAGTTTAAATAGTGCGGAGGGACTGATTGCAGTTCGCATCACAGGAAAACTACAAAACCCATGCACCATGAGGTTGTGTCATCCTGCTGTATGAAACCCAAGTGCAGGGGTTATCATGGAGATTAACCTGAACAAACTGACAAGCATAATTTCAATGCCATATTTTGGAAACAGAGGTAATGAAACTCAGGGAAATCAAGGTTGTGTACATATATATATTAAACAGGTGAAGAATTTGTTTTGTCATGAAGTTTTAATGCGTCTTAGGCAAGAAATTTTCTTACATGGGGACATATTGAAGGGCAATGTGTATGTTAATTGAGAGAATTACTTCAATACACGTACCATGCAGCTTTTATTATTTTTTATTATAACCAACAAATGCACAATTAATATCACAAAAGTATATGTCACAACAGTCTGTCTGTGTAATCTATACTCCTACTTGTTTCAACATTTTCATGTCATCATCAGGCAGTATACAACCAATGTCTTGCTAACTTACATACATTTTTTTAAATTACAGCTGTTGAAAATACAGTTTATAAAATTAAGTGTACTAGTACACACCAGACCAGAACAATAGTGACATCAACAAAGGGATTGTATATGCAGCCACAAACACATACTGATTACACGAGAGAGTGTAACACCGAAAAGATTTTATTCTATTTGACTGTAAAAACGACAATATTTTAACATTTTAATAATTTTATAAAATTGTATTTTCAACAGCTACAATCTAAGAACTTTGTAAGCTTCAGGTGAAACATCTTAACTTTATAAACTGTATTTTCAACAGCTGCAATTTAAAAAAACGTATGTAAGTTAGCAAGACATTGGTTGTATACTGCCTGATGATGACATGAAAATGTTGAAACAAGTAGGAGTATAGATTACACAAAGAGGCCTTTGTGATATACTGTTATGATATTAATTGTGCATTTGTTGGTTATAATAAAAACTAACTGGGAGAAATTTGGTGCTTTTTGCCATGATGTCACAGGTGGGATGACTTCTTAACTGGAGATGTCTTAAGTGAATTTCACTGTGTATGAAATGTAGAACAGTCAGATTTTTGCATTTTGACAATTACAGATGGAATCTCAAAAATCATTTTTCACACACACACACACACATGCAGAGATTTAAATAATTCATGTTTAGTCTGCAGTGGGACAAAGTTCATTTATCGTGTTAAATGTGACAGGATTGTAGCAGTCACAGTTACTTCCCAGACTAAGTAAAACAATCAGAGTATTTGAAACACTAATTGTAGACATCCTGTGTTAATTATACTCATTTTCTGGACCAAGGTAGGTCAAATTATTTTGTTTCTTGGTTTGATTTTCAGATGCAAGGTATCAAGATCCAATGTTGTACTGCCTAGAACTCCAAAGGCCAAGGCCAACTCTTATATACACTGTCCACATGATAGGGGTGTCTTGATCCACAGACTAAGCGCTGAGCAGTTGGTTGACAGGCCTGAAGCAAAATAAGGTGCAAAAGGGGCAAGAATGGAGTTTCCTATGGTGCTGATTATGAACATCGTATTCAGGGATGTTATTACATGTATTGTAGTATCTAGTTACCAGTGTTCTGGAGAAAAAAACTGCCTCCATCTCCACAATATTTCCTTTCTATATGGAGGTAGCAGGGACCTTCAAAACCTTGATAACCAGTTGTCTGACTGCATGGCATCATGACCCAGTAGGCATTAATGTTCAAGATGATATGATACCAGAAAAGTAGCCTATGTGTTTGCTAACTGTGCTTAACAGATTTAGTGTATGTTTCATGAAGGGTTGTGTTGTATTGTATTTCGTATTCAACCTTTTTCATAAAATATATATAGGTCACATCAGTACAACTCTGTGTTCATATGAATCATTATAACTGTCATTAACATATCATATAAATACAGTTCAGTATGTTCACAGTTCCATAGATTTACCATGGTTCCATTTCTTTAAAATAAGCCTGCTTACATGCAATTACATTTTCCTTGCTAAAAATAGAAAACAGAAATATTCATTTACAGAATGTAAGGTCTGCTGTAATGAAAATGATTTATTTTCTTTCTAAAAACTTGTATACAAGGCATGTTCAAAAAAAGACTGAACTTTTGCTATAAAGATGTTATTGCTCATTTTACAACATTTTAAACACTACCCCCTTCAAAGTAGTCCCCTCTACTGACGATACACTGTTCCCAATGTTTCTTCCATTGTTGGACTGTTTCCTGGAATGCATGTTCTGTGATGGTGCGCAGTTCTCTTATCGCATCTTCCTGAATCTCCTCGATGGTTTGGAAATTACATCCTTTCTAAGTGGTTTTAAGTTTGGGAAACAGGAAAACGTCTGCTGGGCCTAAGTCCGGAGAATAGGATGGATGGGGCACAATGGATGTCTGATTTTTTACCAGATAACTGCGGATGAGGAGTGATGCTTGAGCCGGCACATTGTCGTGGTGCAACATCCAAGTCTGGTTTTCCCACAATTCAAGCCTATTCCTATGCACAGCATCCCTCAAACGCGCTAAAACTTCCTGGTAAATCTGTTTGTTTACCGTCTGACCACATGGTGCGAATTCATGATGGACAATGCCTTTCCAATCAAAAAACATAACAAACATCACCTTGATCTTTGACTGACTCATCCTTGCTTTTTTTGGTCGAGGAGACCCTTTCCCCATCCACTGCGACGATTGCATCTTGGTTTCAACATCATACACCTCATCTCCAGTTATGATTTTCTTAAGAAAGTTTTCATTACCATTTGCATTGGCAAGCAGTTCCTGACTGATTTCAACACGGTTCTCTTTCTGATCATCAGTCAACAAACACAGCACGAATTTTGCACTGACGCGACCCATCTGAAGTTTTTCATTCAAAATTTGATGGCAAGATCCTATGCTGATGCCCACTTCGTCAACAACTTCTCAGACAGTTATAAACAATGATTTCCACGAATCACAGCATGAACTCTCTCGACATGGTCGTCGTCTGTTGATGTGGAAGGTCGTCCAGGCTTGGGATCTTTACCGACCAACATTCTGCCCTCTTTAAAATGCTTAAACCACTCATAGCACTGTGTTCGGCTCATACAGTCCTCCCCGTATGCTTTGGTTAAGCAATTGAAATGTCTCTGTATAATTTTTACCAAGTTTGCAGCAAAATTTCACACACACACACACACACAAATTGTTCTTCAAGCTCTTTCATTGTCACTTTGTCACTAATCTGACGAACAGCTTGTGCACGTGCTCAGTTCAGTGGATGTAGCATGACGACTAATGCTCATAGCGAAACCGCAAATGGCAGTTTGTTGTCAAAACCTGCCGCTAGGTGCGCTCAGTAACCACAGCATGCCTTCTGTGCTGGTTGGTGCACTATTTAAAAAGTTCGGTCTTTTTTTAACACACCTTGTGTTCTTTAAATTATTTAAATTATGTGATGCATTATTATTATATTTTTATTCCCATGCTATTAACACTTTTTTTGGAAACATCAGGTCTACAAATCTGAGATTGAAGGTCCGATCTTTGATGTGTATTATAATGATGCCTAAGTGAATTTTGTTTGAACCTACCTATGTTTAATTTTATGTAGTGCACAGTTTCCATATTATATGTATGTGGCTGGGAGTATATTTAATGTTTTAAACACTTACCTGCAGGAAGTAACTGTCCCTATGTTGCTAATTAATCTCATCACTTTCTTTTGTAGTTTACACATTTTTTTACATTTCCCATCATTCCTCCTCCCAGAACTATTCTGTACCTCAAATGCAAATGAAATTTTGCAAAATACGTACTTATCAAGATATTTACACTTGTAACTTTCAGGGATTGCATTACATAATAACTTTTACTCAATTTAGAGCTTACATTTTTATATGAACATTCCATTGTTTATTTTAGGTAAGGTGTAAACCCAGAACTTTTGTGTCATGTTTATACTTGATATCCATATTGTTAAATTTAACAAGATGTATGAAACAACACTGCTGTGTGTTCCTTAATGTTTATCAATAAACCATATGCAAAAAATCACGTTAGAACTCTCACATAATTCTGTTTTTCTGATTTAGCATGTCATCACTTTCAGCCTTGATTAGAATATTTGTATCATCAGCAAGCAGAACTGTCTCTTCCTTTTATATTTATTGGAAGGTCATTCATATATAATAAAAATCAAATTGGTCCAAAGATTGATACTTGATTTGGCTTCAGTGTGAACAAGGCAAGGCATGCTGAATGTACTTAGAAATCTATACCTCCTTAGGTAATTTCCACGTCCAGTTGAGCACTTTTGGTTAATGTTATTTGGATACTTTATTAACACTTAAATTCTAAAACTTTGGCGCTGCACTGGGTTATAGCGAAGGTTAAGGAAAGGCAGTGGTTTTAATTTGACTGGAACAACTTTGGCATTTATGTAAAATTTGTAAAACTGTGCAACTAATTGTAAATTGTATATTTTACAAATAGTTTAACCCTTGTAGCAATACAGCTTAATAAATTAGACTATACTACTTTCCATTATATCTAGATATCTTAGTCAGCAGTAAGAACAAGACAACTGCATTACAACATCCTAGTCCCCAGCCAGCTACGACACCTGAGAGGATTTTAACGCAGACTACAGTTTGCCTACAGGCATTTTCACTTTGGAGGCAGCAATGATATTTAGAAAAGAAACATTTGTCAGTAATCTGCTATGGAAAACCAAAACTGAATGGTGGCAGCACTATCAAAACTGTGAAGGATAAGATGACACTAGTACATACAAAGTCACACTATCTTAAGGCCTCTTTGGGTAGGACATAGTTGAATTCAGAACCCTCACCCAGGTAGGCACTGCTTGAAGGCCATGTATCTATACCAGTAGGCTACATTCTTTGCAACAGTACTTGTGGCTCTTTACAGAGCTACTCGTAGTTATGATGCCATGGTGACAATGTGGATTTTTTTATAGAATGTGCTTTCATGTAGAAAACATGGTCATTCTACCCTTGTTAAACATATTCTGCATCAATTTTTTAGCTGATAATTGCATGATATTTGAAATTCTCACATCAGTGACTACGAGGATGGTCATTTTATCATTTTGATGGATCTTAACATATCTTTGGGACTAAAAGGGGCCACATCCCAGAAGATGAACATCTAGTACATGACTTATTTTAATATTCTATGACATCTAATCCCATTTTATTAATCGTTCCCTTTTCAATTTCAAGGGCACTTTATGCAGGACTGCCAAGTATTTTGATTAGCCTAGCAGCTGCTTCATTCAGCAGTGTTTCCACTAAATTTTTTGCAAATGTGTTGTATTTCTTTATGTGACAAGAATTTGATGTCTTATATGATGTCATAATTAGAATAAGTCCATCTCATGTTAGCAGCTGCCATTAACGTTTGTGGTTGATGTCACTGAATTTTCTTGTAGGTTTGCCACTTTTTTTAAAAATTGTCACCCAGAGTAAAGGGTCGTTTGTAGACTTAAAGGCAAAGGCAACAAAACAGCAACAGGAAAATGTACAAAAACAATGACAGAAACAGGAACAACTCCTGCATGTAGTTCAAAATTCTGTGATGTGGACTCTGGACAGGTGATGGATGGGTGTTCATGTTTAAATGTAGAAGCTACCAGTTATAATGGGCAGCAGTTCCTAGAAACAGTAAATAGAAGCCTCTTGGCAGTAGGTGGGAAGCTGAAAACAAAAGTGTTGGTTCTGCCTCTTCTGTCTCTGGTGTTCTGTATCCTTCTTCAATAACTCTTCCCCTTCAAATGTGTACAAAAGTTTCAGTCCTTCACTACTTCACCTTAAGACATTGCCAAACCACTCAAATAAAATAACAGGTATGGTCACTATTCTTGTTTCATGTCTGATTAAACGTCAATCAGAGAATTTCCATTTGAATCATATGTTTGACTTCAACATGGATTTTAAGGAACTTGGAACTTGGGGCATGACATAAACATTTATTGAGAATTCATGATTTCTGAAGACCTGAATTCTCAAGTACATGTTTGCTACTGTCATTTCACAGTTCACGGATTTTTTGTTTAATGACTGGTGTGTGGGCTCGACAGCCAAGGAATTGTATTGTTGCTGCTGGCAGGAGCAAGATACATTTCTTCTGTCCAGTGTCACAGTAAGTCTGTGGTTTACTCAGCCCTCTATTCGCCATGTGCTAGGGACTCTTTCACCGGTTGTAGGTCGGCCATGGAGTG
>JGI20166J26741_11436252_pt1 | contig 13731 bp, 10 predicted proteins | sample TergutCu122P5_FD_26741 | JGI IMG/M metagenome (IMG submission 26741)
ACGAAAAACAAAAAGGCGTCGATTGGCAATTTACCACCGACAACGCTCGAATCAAACTTCGATCCCTATATCCCAATTTTTAATTTTTACAAACCACTAGACACCGGGCGGAGCAACGGAAGCGATGCCCTTTCTTTATTTCTTGCAGATAGCAGGAATCTTTGACAGGTTACAGTATCGTTACTCTGACCAGTCGCAATGATAATCGGTGCTGATCGGTGAATCGGTTGAGAATTTTCTGAAATAATCTTGCAGGTATGACAAAACCTGACAGGTCTGACGGCCTCTTTTATCAATCGAGAACCTACCTCTTACCCCCCCCAAGAACACAATGACAAACTGGTATTATCACAACAAGAATGGTGAAAAAATCGCCGTGACCAGCAAGCAACTCCAAGCACTCGCCCAGCATGGAATAATCACGCCGGAAACAATCATCGAAACCGAAGAAGGCAAAACCGCTCCGGCGAGCAAGGTGAAAGGTTTGACGTTCGCTGAAGCGAAACCATCACAAGCACCGCAGCCTAAACCGGCAGTGCCTCCAATCAAAGCAACGCCAGCACAGCCGGTAAATGAAAATCTGATTGATATTGAACATGCACCAAAAAAGAAATTTCAGATGCCCAAGATGACAGTTGGCCGCATCATCGGGATTGCTTCGGGTGTGCTTGTGTTGTTCATCATTATTGGGATTGCATCGAGTGGCGGCGGTAGTGGTGGCCATAGGAAAGCGGTTGATGACTATGAGCAATCTTTATCAACTACAGTCCCTGCTAACATGCTCACTATTGCCTACAACAGTAACAAAGTGACAGCAGACAATGATTACAAAGGTAAAGCCATCTTGGTTTATGGTAAAGTTGACTCTGTTGGTAAGGACATCCGTAATAAAGCCTTTGTTGCTTTTGCATCGCCGAAAGGGACGCTGTTTACCGTTCAATGTTTCTTTGACAAAGGCCGTGAATCTGAATTGGAAAACATGCGAAAAGGTGATTACGTTGCGATAGTTGGTTACTGCAAAGGAGCAACCGGGAACGTGATACTGGACAACTGTAAGTTCCACTCCAAGTCCCCGACAAACAGTTCATATTGGATGCCATGATGTGGACAACAATTTAACGGAACTGGAATGGTAAGACGCCTTCAATACATCAATCACCCTGAAATCAGGAGAATCATAAATGCAAAAATTATTTTCAATCCAAGACAAAAAGTTTATATCGCAAATCGATAAATCGGAAAAGGACTTGCAACAGTTCATCTGCGATAACTGGAAAGCATTGTTTCCACAATACACTTTCATCACGCAGGAATTTACGCTCAAAGGAGCAGTCCACCCTTCCGGTAGCAGTGGACGCATTGATATATTAGCATATAATCCAGATACAAAGCGATTTGTTTTTTTTGAACTCAAAAAGAATTACGATAAAAACATCGGACACCAAGCCGCAAATTATCGCCACTACATTAAGAAGAATTTTTTGGATGTTTATGTGGACGCACTCCAAAAGTACAAGGTGACGCTGCCCGACAAAAAAGAAGTGGACGACAAAGAAGTCGAAATGATTCTCATTGCCAAAGAATTTACTCCCCTTCTCATTGACCAGGCCGAAGATGAAAACCTTATTACGCTCATTGAATACAACTGGTTTGAAAACGACCTTATCCTTCTGGATTATGTCCACAACGCCCCTGACATAATAGAACCTGGGGACGACGACAGCACAAAAGAGCCTCCGAAAAAATGGATTGAGAAAATGGTTGATATGGGATGGGAGCATCATGTCAGCCATACGAAAGATGCAAGTTTCAGAAAAGCAGTTGCTGACATTCCATTTACAAAAGAGAACTTTGACCAACTCAAAGCACTTGTCGCAAAAGTGCCGCATAAAGGCAGGCGTGCTATTCTCAACACATTGCTGGAAACACTCGAACAATGAAACAACAACTGCCTTTCAAGTATTCATATAAGGTGACGGATACTTTTTATGCCGGGGAGTATCCGTTTAAGCCATCGCCGGAAGAGGGTATTCCGAAATTGAACAGCCTGATCAATTTTGGAATAACGACGATTATTGATTTGACATCAGAACCAGAACAGTTGACTCCTTATGACGAGCACCTGCCGGATACTTGCATACGCTTTCATTTTCCAACAAATGACTACACATGCCCTGATTTTTCAACGCTGAATGAAATTCATTCGATCATTGACAAAGCCGGCGGTCGTGATGAAAAAATCTATGTGCATTGCAAAGGCGGTTACGACCGGACGGGCGTTGTCGTTGCAACTTATTTTGTTCACGCCGGCCTTTCACCGCTCGAAGCAAAACAAAAATTTTATGAAGTTTTTGTGCCGCCGGTTCGGGGTAGGTATCCCCATCGGCCTCTTATTGAAACAACATGGAAAATACTTGGCCAATATCAAGAATGGTTGCGGAACACAACGCATGAAACGGGATGCAGGTAATAACACCGCTCATATCGCTTGCCTGTGGTCAGAATCCCGGTAGCGGTACACAAACAACCCGGTATCCGAAACCCGTTATACGTGATTTTGGAGCGGTTTGCGGGGTGTTTTGAGAGCATGGGGTAATATCCCTAAACTCCCCTCCCTGATACCCTTCCAAACGCAATCGGGATGATTCTCAACACCCAAACAAGCGGCTCAAAGAAACGGTGCCCTGCCTTGAACTCGGCGTACAAATGCTATAAACTTGTTCTATTGTGTTGCAGATTGACGACAAAATCATAGCTTGCAAATTGTAGAAACGCCGCTTGTCATGTTTGAACAGACCTTTAAGAATATTGACGACATTCTGCACAAAGACGCGGGATGTGGAAGTGAACTTGATTATGTGGAACAGACCAGTTGGATTCTCTTTCTCAAATACCTGGACGATTTGGAGAAAGATCGTGCCATGTCTGCGGAACTCGCCGGTAAAAGCTATGCCCCCATCATTGAAGAGAAATACCAATGGTCGGTCTGGGCAATGCCCAAAGGAAAAGACGGCAAAACCGATCATCATAAGGAAATGACGGGAGACGACCTGACCGATTTTGTCAACAACAAGTTGTTTCCCTATCTCAAAAAATTCAAAACAAATGCCGAGAACGCTGACACGATTGAATACAAAATCGGTGAAATTTTCAGCGAATTGAAAAACCGATTGCAAAGCGGTTATAACCTGCGTGAAGTCATTACGCTCATTGATTCCTTGCGTTTTCGTACCCATGCTGAAAAGCATGAAATGAGCCATCTCTACGAAGACAAAATCAAAAACATGGGCAATGCGGGACGTAACGGCGGGGAATACTACACGCCGCGACCACTCATTACCACGATCATCAAAGTTGTTGCTCCAGCCATCGGCGAGAAGATTTACGATGGTGCCTGTGGGTCGGCTGGGTTTCTGTGCGAGGCATTCAACTATCTGAAATCAAGTAAATCTCTTTCTTCCAAAGAGTCCACGATACTGCAAAAGCAATCATTTTTCGGTAAAGAAAAGAAATCGCTGGCGTATATCATCGGTATTATGAATATGATATTTCACGGTATCGAAGCCCCGAATATCATTCATACCAACACGCTTGCCGAGAACCTTGCCGACATTCAGGAAAAAGACCGCTACGATGTGGTGCTTGCCAATCCCCCTTTTGGTGGAAAGGAACGTGCCGAAGTCCAGCAAAACTTTCCAGTGAGAACCGGCGAGACCGCCTCTCTCTTTTTACAGCACTTTATCAAGATTTTGAAAGCAGGGGGTAAAGCGGGCGTGGTCATCAAAAACACGTTTTTGAGCAACACCGACAATGCCACCGTTGCCATCCGCAAACATTTATTGGAAAGTTGCTCACTGCATACGGTACTGGATTTGCCGGGCGGAACTTTCACCGGAGCAGGGGTAAAAACAGTCGTGCTCTTTTTTGAAAAAGGGAAACGCACTCAAAAGGTTTGGTTTTACCAGTTGAATCTCGACCGCAATTTGGGCAAGACCAACCCGCTCAATGAGAATGACTTGGCCGATTTCATTGAAAAACAAAAAACCTTTGCGGAAAGTGAAAACTCATGGACGATTCACTCAAAAGACATCGACCAGACCGCTTTTGATTTGAGCGTCAAGAACCCGAACAGAAAAGAAGAAATTTTGCTGCGTTCGCCGAAAGAGATTATCAAAGAAATGAAGGCACTGGACAAAGAGAGTGCAGAAATTTTGGACACGATTGCGAAACTGGTATGACAATGAATCACGAATACAAACAATGGCTTGTTGACCTCAAAAACCGCATCCGCCAGAGCCAGATCAAAGCCGCCGTCAAAGTGAACACCGAACTGTTGCGGCTCTACTGGGACTTGGGACAGGATATTGTCGTCCGGCAGATGGAATCATTTTGGGGGAGCGGGTTTTTCGAGCAGTTGAGCAAGGATTTACGAAGCGAATTTCCCGATTTGAAGGGGTTTTCAGTCGTTAATTTGACTTATTGCAAGCGTTTTTATCTGTTTTATGTACAAGATAATTCAATTCCGCAACAACTTGTTGCGGAAATATCGCACCAAGCTGGTGCAGAATTGCAAACTATTGAAAACAAACGAGATATAATTCTTCAACAACCTGTTGAAGAATTAGAAGACCACCCCATTTTTCAGATTCCCTGGGGACATCACATACAGATTTTCACCAAATGCAAGACCATTCAAGAAGCCCTGTTTTATGTTCAAAAAACCATCGAAAACGGGTGGAGCCGTGCGGTTTTGATGAATTTTCTGGAAGCCGACCTCTATTCTGCACAGGGTAAAGCTCAAACCAATTTCTCCCGCCTGTTGCCGGAACCGCAGAGTGATCTGGCGAACCAGATTTTGAAAGACCCTTACAATTTTGACTTTCTGACCCTGACCGAAAACTACAAGGAAAGGGAACTCGAAGGGGCACTGACAGAAAATATCACAAAGTTTCTATTGGAACTCGGCCAGGGGTTTGCTTATGTCGGCAGGCAAGTCCCGGTGAAAATTGGAGAAACAGATCACTTTATTGACTTGCTGTTTTATCATCTGAAACTGCGTTGCTTTGTGGTCATTGATCTCAAAGTCGGTAAGTTTGAGGCCGAACACGTTGGTAAAATGGGCTTGTACATTTCCGCCATCAACCACCAAAAGAAGCATGAAACCGACGCCCCCACCATCGGAATGATTATCTGCAAAACAAAGGACAATATCGAGGTGCAGTATTCACTGGAAAACATCAATCAACCGATGGGCGTTTCCGAATATCAACTTGCCAAACTGCTGCCCGACAACCTGAAAAGCAGTCTGCCCAGCATTGAAGAGTTGGAAGAAGAACTCAATAAATGGGCAAAGGAGGGCGGGCAATGAAAAATGGTTGGCAAATGAAGAGATTGGGAGAGCTGGCGTCAACATTTGCTGATGGTGATTGGATTGAAAGTAAAGATCAATCGTCTGAAGGAATTAGATTGATTCAAACGGGAAATGTTGGCAATGGCTTTTTTAAGGACAAAGGCGAAAAGTCAAGATATATTTCAGAACAAACGTTCAAAAGATTAAAATGCACAGAGATTTTTGAATCAGATGTGCTTGTTTCAAGATTGCCAGACCCTGTTGGCAGAGCGTGTATTTTGCCAGATACAGATGAGAAAATGATTACGGCTGTTGATTGCACAATTATTCGGTTTAATCAAAGTTTGATTATGCCTGAATGGTTTTTGTATTATTCAATTTCAAATGCTTACCAATCTGAAATTCAAAAGCAAGTTACCGGGGCAACAAGACAAAGAATAAGTAGAAAAAATTTAAGTTATATTCCCATCCCCCTTCCGTCTCTTCCCGAGCAGCGGAAGATTGTGACGGTGTTGGACAAGTGCTTTTCCGCCATTGACAAGGTAAAAGCATACGCCGAACAAAACATCAAAAATGCAAAAGAACTGTTTGAGAGTTATTTGCAGGGGGTGTTTGAGAAGGGGGCAGGATGGGAAACGAGGAAGTTGAAAGATGTCGCTTTGGTCTTCGGACGCGGTAAATCGAAACACAGACCAAGAAATTGGGAAGGGTTATATGGTGGTGATTACCCGTTTATTCAAACAGGTGAAGTTCGCAACGCAAATAAATACGTTACCGAATATTCTCAAACTTACAATGAAGTTGGATTAGCACAGAGCAAACTTTGGAAAAAGGGAACGATTTGTATTACAATTGCCGCAAACATTGCTGAAACAGCAATTCTGGGTTTTGATGCTTGCATACCCGACAGCATTATCGGCTTTCATGTTAATCCTAAAAAAGCACATTTGGATTTCACATATTATTTGTTGCAGTATTTCAAAGCAGAGTTACAAAAGTTAGGAAAAGGAAGCGCACAAGACAACATAAACTTGGGGACATTTGAGAACCAATTTTTCCCATTTCCGCCTCTCAAAGAGCAAGAATCCATCGTCCGCCAGTTGGACACCTTGCGATGCGAGACGCAGAAGTCAGAATCTGTCTATCGCCAAAAGATAGCGGATTTGGAAGAGTTGAAGAAGAGTGTTTTACAGAAAGCGTTTAGTGGGGAATTGATAAGGGAAGGATGTAGAAAATGAAAGTGAAATTAGGTCAGGCGGTTAAGATGTTTTTTGGTAAATCATCGCTTGAGGCGGTTTACTTTGAAGCAATTGCCAACGCATTAGATGCAAATGCAACAACAATTGACATAGTGATTTCTGCAAATGCTTTTAATCAACCAGAAACGCTCAAAATAGAAATTTCCGATAATGGTGAAGGTTTTACCGATGATCGTTACAAGAAATTTTCAAATTTGTTTGATGTCGATGAAGATTCGCACAAAGGGTTAGGGCGATTAGTTTATTTGTACTATTTTGAAAATATAGATGTTACGAGTTCTTACGACCAAACTAAACAAAGAACATTTAGGTTTTCAGAGGAATTTGAGGAAGGCGAAAACACTGTAATTGACGTTGCAAAAACATCATCAGGAACTAAATTTTTGATGAAAAATTATGTTCTTCAAAGGATTGCAAAGGAAGATTATATCAACCCTCAAAAATTAAAACAAAGAGTTTTAGAAGAATTTTATGCAAGACTTTTTCAGTTGAAAAAGCAAGGTATTTCTGTTGCCATAAAAATCGAATCTACAATTCAGGATTTGAGAACAAAGGCTTCTATTGAAAATGCGGACATTCCAGATTTTGAGTCTGTTGAACTTGATAGTTCTGTTACCCTTATCGATAAATTTTTCCTATACTATTCAATAAAAAAAGTTGATGCCAATCCTTCGTTTGTGGCTGCCATTACTGTTGACAATAGGACAATCAAGGTTGATTTGATTACAGAAAAGAATTTACCGGATTATGAGATGGTATTTTTACTGTATTCAGAATACTTTGAAGGAAAAATTGATGCAGCGAGACAAAACCTAAGTATTTCTAATCAAGATTACAAAGCAGTACAAAACCTTTTCAGAAAAGAAGTCATTGCCTTAATTGAAAGTCAAATTCCAGAAATGAAGGGACGAAACGAAGAGACAAAAAGAAAATTGGTTCGCCGATTTCCACATCTTGGAGGATATTTTGAAACTCCAAGTATTGGATATATTTCGCAAAACGATATTGTTAAAAAGGCACAGGATGAGTTTTTTAAGGAACAAAAAGAAATTCTGGAAGCCACTACGTTGAGCGATGAGCAGTTTGACAAGTCGTTAGAACTATCATCAAGAGCATTGACAGAATACATACTGTTTCGGCAGTTGACAATTCAAAAATTAAAAAGCACTACTGGCTCCAATAGTGAAACCGAATTACATAAATTGTTTGCTTCAATGCGAAAAGAAGGACGGTTTGAAAAGCAGGATTCTGTCGATGATCTGTATCGAAATAATGCTTGGCTACTTGATGACAAGTATATGACTTATGAAACCGTGCTTAGTGATAGAGAAATGGGGGAACTTATTCAAAAAATTACCGAGGAAGAAGAGATTAAAGATGGTGATAGACCTGACATTGCATTGATATTCTCAAACAATCCTGATGACCAAAAACCCTTTGATGTTGTTATTGTGGAACTTAAAAAGAGAGGAATATCTCTCGAAGAAAATCTGAAAGTAATTACTCAACTTGAAAAACGAGCCAGAAAATTGATGGCGCACTACAACAATCAAATTCAAAGAATATGGTTTTATGGCATCATCGAATTCAACGAAGAAGTTGAAACACATCTTGCAGGAGAATACACTGAACTCTACTCGTCCGGCAAGATGTATTACAGGGAAACGAGCATCGCAATATCATTGAACCCCAAACACATTTTGCCTATTGGCGTATTTATTTGGGACTTGGATGCCGTCATAAATGATGCTGATGCTCGAAATTCAGCATTTTTGAATCTCATTAAAAGTAAATTCCTTCAAGAATAGTACCATGAACGAAGCGGACACCAGAGCGGAACTGATTGACCCGGCCTTGAAAGCGGCGGGTTGGGGTGTGGTGGAAGATTCCCGAATTCTACGTGAGTACATCTTTACTGCCGGGAAAATCCAGACCGGCGGCGGCAGAGGAAAGTACGAAAAGGCCGATTACGTCTTGGTCTATAAAGGCATTCAACTGGCTGTCGTGGAAGCAAAAAGCGATGAATTGTCCGTCGGTGAAGGGGTGATGCAGGCAAAGAAGTACGCCCAAAAGCTGCAACTGGAAACAACGTACAGTACCAACGGGAAAGAGATTTACCAAATCTGCATGAAAACCGCCACTGAAGGGTTGGTCTCCGGTTTTTTAACGCCTGACGCACTTTGGGACAAGACTTTTGCAGAACAGAATCAATGGCGGGAAAACTTTGCCAGCGTTCCTTTTGAGAATAAAAGCGGCACTTGGCAGCCCCGGTATTATCAGGAAATCGCCGTCCAAAAGACAATGGAAGCCATCGCACAAGACAAAGACCGTATTTTGCTCACACTTGCCACCGGAACAGGAAAGACCGCCATTGCCTTTCAAATCGCCTGGAAGTTGTTTCAGACACGTTGGAACTTGAAGCGTGATGGTACTCGCCGTCCCCGGATTTTGTTTTTGGCCGACCGTAACATTTTGGCAAATCAGGCGTTCAACTCGTTTTCAGCATTTTCTGATGACGCACTTGCCCGAATAAGACCGGATGAAATAAGGAAAAAGGGGAAGGTTCCCACCAATGGAAGCATCTTCTTTACCATCTTCCAAACATTTATGAGCGGTACGGATGCGGAAGGTCAGCCGTCACCTTACTTTGGTGAATATCCGGCGGACTATTTCGATTTCATCATCGTTGACGAGTGTCATCGTGGCGGAGCAAATGACGAAAGCACTTGGCGGAGTATTTTGGAATACTTTGCTCCGGCAGTCCAGTTGGGTTTGACCGCCACGCCCAAACGGGATGACAATGTTGACACGTACAAGTATTTCGGCGAGCCAGTCTATATCTATTCGCTCAAAGAAGGCATCGAGGACGGTTTTTTGACACCATTCAAAGTCAAACGTATCAAGACCACATTGGATGATTACCGCTACACTTCGGACGACACTCTTCTTGAAGGGGAAATTGAAACAGGAAAACTTTACGAGGAAAAGGATTTCAACGTCAGTATTGAAATCAAAGAACGTGAAGCCGAGCGAGTCAGAATCTATCTGAATGACGCAAACCAAAAGGAGAAGGCGGTTGTTTTTTGCCGTTTCCAGGAACATGCTGCGTTAATCAGGGATTTGGTCAATCAACATGCCAACAGTGACGATCCGTTTTATTGTGTTCGAGTAACTGCCAATGATGGCGAAGAAGGGGAACGGCAGTTACGTGACTTTCAGGAGAGTGAAAAAACGATCCCAACGATTTTGACCACATCGCATAAACTTTCAACAGGTGTTGATGCAAGGAATATCCGCAACATCGTATTGCTTCGCCCTGTCAATTCGATGATCGAGTTCAAACAAATTATCGGACGCGGCACTCGTTTATTTGACGGCAAAGAGTTTTTCACCATTTACGATTTTGTCGATGCCTACAAGCATTTCAACGACCCCGAATGGGACGGCGAGCCGGAGGAACCTGTTGTGATCGATAAACTGCCGCCCGATGCTGTCGATGAGCCAAAATCACCAAAACCCGATGAACCACAGCCAGAACGTAAACAGAAAATTAAAGTTAAACTGCGAGACGGGAAAGAGCGAGAAATTCAACATACGATTGCCACTTCATTTTGGAGTGCGGACGGGAAACCAATTTCAGCGGAAGAGTTTATGAGAAGTCTTTTTGGTGAATTGCCCAATCTGTTCAAAGATGAAGAGGAACTACGAAAACTTTGGAGCAATCCAAAAACACGAAAAGAGTTGTTGCAAAAATTAAGTGAGGCGGGTTATCCTGAATCTGACTTGCGGACACTGCAAAAATTGGTTGACATGGAAAAAAGCGACTTGTACGATGTTTTGGGATATGTATTCAACAGCAACTTTGCTACAATGACAAGAGAAGCAAGAGTCAAGGCCGCTGAAGCCACTGTTTTTGCTTTGCTCAATGACAGGCAAAAAGAGTTTATTGCTTTTGTGATGAGCAAGTACATTGAAGCCGGGGTTGATGAATTGGAGCAGGAAAAACTTTCTATCCTGTTAAAAAACAAATATGGCTCTGTCCCCGATGCGATAGAAAACTTGGGAGAAATAACGAGCATCAAGGAACTGTTTATCGAATTTCAAGAACACCTGTACCTGCAAGTCGCTGTGTAATTCCGGTGGGTTGCATATTGGTTTGCGGAAAAGCAATGAGTAAAAAAGCATCCTGCCGTAGCCGGTTTGCCAACCAGTTTTTGGCCACCCCCCCCACAACCCGCCGCTATGGTGAAAATCCGCTCACCCGTACTTATTATCGCCCGATACCCGGAACGCGGTTACACGCGATTGTAGAGGGGTTAGCGGGGGTATTTTGAGTGAGAGATAAAATCCCGAAACCTTGTTTTATCGGTTTTTGTGTATATTTTGCGACGAATATCAATGTAGTGCTGGTTTTGACGATGCTGTAGCGATTTTTGGGACGGTGTACCCCGCTTGATTAAATCCGCAAACGATTTATAATACAATAATCGTTGAGCCTTGAAAACAAGGTTTATGAATGGATTTAACGAAATACAACACCAACCCCATTGATTACTATGACTACAATCGCACGAATCATTGTGACGGAGGCCGATCTCCGGGACAAACACAAACTATTTATGGACTTCATCACTGCATCAAAACAACTTTTGGCCAAAAGTGAGAAGCATCAATTTGTACTCTTGCCCGCCGGATTTTTGACGTTTGACGCAAACGATCTAACGCACATTGCACTCACCGAGCCGCAAGAAAAGATTGCAAAACAGCAATGGAATGACGCAATCGAAGACCTCAAAGGACAAGCATTAGCAAAGTTTCACCGAGCCTTTGATGATGCAATGTTGAAGAAACTGAAATCAGTTGCTCAACATCTTGTTATCGGAATCAATAGCCATGACAGGCGGATTCAATTCGTGCTCGTATATGATTTGCAGTTGGGAAAACCGTTGCACTGGACAGGCAAAACATATCCTACACCGGGAGAAAGAACCTGCCTTATCAAGATGCCGATTGACTCACATTTTATGAAAGTGAAAATTGACGGAAAGAGAGTGGCCGTGTTCGGATGCCACGATCTCTCGATTTTTAATCCGAGACATCAAAAACATTTCAGCCCCTTTGATGATGAACGCAAAGGCAGGAAACGACAAGTGAGCACAGCATCGGGAAAAATCAAGTGCCCGTTTATTGACGCGACACTTGACTTCAACCCTGAAATCATGTTGCAGTTGCCGCACACGGAAGGCACATGGGCGGCCAAGTGGACAACGCTGAATAAGTGGTTGAAGAGAAAAAACAAAGATGAAGGATTACAGCACTTTGCAACCGGATTGAAACGGAATCCGAATAAACAATACTCATTATCAGGTACGCAGCATGGTGACGTGGTGAACTTTGCTAATGGGAAGTGGATTACAAAATGAATGATGCAAGATTGAAAAACAAGATACTCGGCGGAATTTTCGGATTGGCCGTTGCTGACGCAGTGGGTGTGCCTGTTGAATTTATGAGCCGTGAATCGTTACGCCACAAGCCCGTGACCGATATGCGAGGCCACGGGACTTATGACCAACCGCCCGGTACTTGGTCGGACGATACCAGCCTCACGCTATGCCTGTTGGACAGTTTGGCCAACAAAGGATTTGATGCACGATGGGAACTGGACGAAAATTTTGCTGAACCTGATTACGCCGATATGATGCAACGGTTTATTTCATGGTTGGACAAGGGAAAGTACACGCCACACGGTGAGGTGTTTGATGTGGGGAATGCAACTCGAAAAGCATTGTATCGATATAAAAGTGGAACGGAACCGCTGAAATGTGGCGGAACATCGGAGAATGATAACGGGAATGGTTCATTGATGCGAATACTGCCGCTTGCATTTTATCTTTATACGCTCATTAAGAACATGAGCAGTTATGCACCGGGCGGCAGAGGTGCCTCACTGATTTTTTGGTACACGCAAAACATTTCATCGCTGACTCACGGCCACACAAGAAGCCAGATTGCATGTGGAATTTATGTTGCTATCGCTTATTTCATTTTGGTCGGCCTTCTCAAAGATGAAAGGGACTTGAAGAAAGCGATACGTTCCGGCCTGAAAGCAGCAAAAAACGATTTGTATGATGATTATGAAAAAAAATATGCGAAAGAATTGAAGAAACATTACAGCCGAATTTTCAAGAAGAATTTTGCCGAGTTGCCGGAAGTGGAAATCAAAAGCAGTGGTTATGTTGTCGATACATTGGAGGCCGCCCTCTGGTGCTTGTTGAACACGAGCAATTACAGGGACTGCGTTTTGCGTGCAGTTAATTTGGGAGAAGATACAGACACGGTCGCAGCCATTGCCGGCGGCCTTGCCGGAATGTTTTACGGAGTGAACGCTATCCCGAATGACTGGTTGAACCAACTTGCCCGCCGGGATGACATTGAGAAACTTTGCAATGATTTTTACGATTCATTATGCCGATGGGACGGCGAAGAATACAGGACAACATGAAAGGTTTCGGCGGCGGAATTGAACCATATTGACGTGACAATAATCACGGTGATTTTGAATAGCTCCCGTCCCTGTACGAATGACATTTCATGGTGATTTCGGGGTGGAGCAAATACCCGGTGGAGTGGTCGCTTTTAGGGGGAAGTGGAGTAACCCCATTTTGATTTTTGTACAAACGATTTGCGAGGACTTTTGGAATTGATGGGATAAACCCCACTTGATACTCGATCACCCTGTATCGAGCGTTTTTGGAGTGTTTGGAGGGTATTTTTGCGGTAACATTAGTTTTGTGCTGGTTTTACGATTTTTCGTCGTTTTTGGGAGGGGATAAGGACACCGTATCAGGAAGCGTGGAGGTTTTGTGGAGGTTTTGACACGAAAATGGAGGTTTTACCTATTCACAATGGTTAAAAATGATATAGGATGATAGAGTCGTATTTGTTGGGAAAAGTCTGTATTTTGAGGGTTTTCCCGTATTTTTCAACCTGATAATCACGTTCAGAAAATTTGATAAATCTACGTTTGCGGGGTAATGCTTTTAGTGATGTCATTTTTTCCAATCGCCTTGATCATATTCCGAATGTGTCAGAATTGCCTTGACAAAAACACGCTTGTATTGA
>JGI20166J26741_11436363_pt1 | contig 13731 bp, 13 predicted proteins | sample TergutCu122P5_FD_26741 | JGI IMG/M metagenome (IMG submission 26741)
ACTATGTGTCAATACTTCCTTCTGTCTTCCACATTATAGTCACTCACGGCATTCAAAATATGTGGTATAATGGCACACACACACATTTGGGCTCATCAGACAGAACAGATACATGCATTGCACAGACAGAAATTATTTTTACATTGTTACTGATGTAGCACCACACACTGTTCCACACTGAATGCAATGGTAGGTGAGCATTTTGTCTTAGATCCTATGCTAAGAATATTTCTCCATCTGGCACAAAATGCCAAGAAACAAGAAACAATCCCATGTTCATATTTGTAACTTAATTCACATTTTAATTCAATGACAGGAACACAAAGGAATGGATGGCCAGTCAGTTCTATTGGTACAAAAATAGAAGAACTCTACAATTTCAAAAACCCTAACTACAGCAACCTCCAATGACGTGAAACTACCTGGGAAGAAGCTGGGAAACTAAAGAAACAAAAATTAAGTTTTAATACACTGCAGTTTATTACATCTCATACATACTTCATTACCATAACAAAACATAGTATAACACTCAAGCAGAACATATGTATCACAAACAGTAGGCAATTTATTCATGTAAACATTTTTTCTCCTTGAGTGTTTCTCAGTTGCCATTCTACGTCACCTCTTAAACCAGTATCTAATTTGCGCTGTACTGATAGAGATGTTTCCACCAATTTTTGTTAGCCTTGCAAGCCTTTCATATTGGAAACAAAAAAATTTAAATCACTTTGTCCAAAGACAAATATAATCATGCAGAAAACTATGTGAAGAGCAAACAGCAAACACAATGGACTGTATGTTGTGTACATGCATAATTTACTTAAGAAAAAACTTTTACTAAAATTCTGAAGGTAGTCTCAAAACAGTGCTAGAGTGGCTTACCTGGCAATTTAACACGTTTTCATCATCCACAACCACCTTATCCTCACAATACACTCATTAAATATGCACAAAATGGAATGCCTTCAGCTCATTTCGTTTGATGCTTCACTTCCAGGTCTACTGTTTTCCAGGAAGTATTTGTACTTTTCAGCAATATTTATAGAGATAAGTGTTTAAAATTCCGCCAACTAAATTTTTCCCATACCTACCAACATCTACAGCAATAAACCTATAGTCTGCATCTCGACATCACAGAAAAATTTATAACAAAGTTTGGTCCGCTGCGTGGAGGTGCTCAAATTACTATATTTACCATTTCTGCCACCTACGAATTTGGAGAATTTCATTTCTTATGATATTTTTCCTCTATTTCAGTCATTTTTATCAGGACATGGCATAACAACAGGTTGCATATTTTGCCAAAGTGTAGTATATTACTTCTCGCAATGTAGCTTTTCTCTAAACATGAGTGACTGGAACGAGTTCCTCACATACAAAAAATACACACATGAACAAGAGAAATACATGTACAATAAACATCCTTGAACATGACGTAATTGTACAGTACACTGCACTGAATGGGGTGTATTTTTACTTCAGGTCACTAGTGTAGGGACACAGAAGAAGCAACTGCATGAGAATCACTGTAAAGCTTGGGGGGTAGCAGGGCAAAACTTGCATCACAAAGGCTCCAAAATGTGAAAAATAACTAAGCTGCTTAGTTCCCTTTTCCATAAAGGGATATGGCACTCATTTCTCCCTCTTCAGGGTTAAAAAACAACAACAACAACAACAACAACAACAACAACAACAACAACAACAACAACAACACAGCAATGACCACACAGATGACAAAGGCACAAGCGGAAAATAATGATAAAAGACATACCAACGCTGTTGATACTACAGTACATTCACCATCTCATGCCTCAATTGATAGCATACAAATAAGTGAAGAACTCATACAACCAAAGAACTGCCTGTGGGATCCTAACTTCAACAATACTTAACATTCAATGAAGTACAATCAGGCATATTCAGAAGACACATTAACTACATTTTATACGAGTATGGGGCAAACTGAAGACTTTTTCCTTTATGAGAATACAATCAATTCCAAGGAAACATATTTGATGGTAAGTTCTGTTGAAAGGAGGACTGCCTTTATGAAATCTAAATATTCAGAAATTCCTAGTAACCACTGTAATCCTGTTAGTCATGGATGCCCAGCTCGGGAACCTGATAATTCAAGCTACTATACTCACCATACTGTGTACCAACACACACAACAACTAAAATTAATCTTCAATTCAGAAATAATACCTTAGGAATTACAGATCTACAGCTCACCACTTGTAAGAATTAATTTCATGGCATTATCATCTGCTTCAGCTTGTTGCACAACTGCAAATTTCGGTCTATTCTCTTTTTTTCCAAACGTAATGAATCGAACAAATTTTGCCAAGACACGCAAATTTCCAGCTGAAATTATGGAACATGACCCAATGGATATTCATGCATCTTCTGCTGTTTCTCACAATATAAATCATCCACCTAAACGCACCAGAGCATCTTTTCATCAGCAGGTGATGTTGATGAGTAGTCAACCTGACAAGTCACCTTCCCACATTCCTTCATCACATTTAAAACATTTGTACCATGCAAGAAATGTTAACTGTCTCAATGCCTTATCATCAAAAGCCATTTGCAACAAATGGCTGTTGCCTTAACAGTGTTCTCAGTCCTGCAACACAATTTCACACAAATGTGCTCCTGTTATTTTTAAAAAACCACCAATGCACATGTTCTTTCTAATGACTGCTTTTACTGTACTCTCAACAGGAAAAAGTTGCAGGATCCAGTCTACCAAACCATGTGCCAGCATCACAATTCTGAGGGAAGTTTTGCATGGTGTGAAGTTTTTCCACAGACATCATGAGACATAATTTTGGGTGCTGGGTTTTTGTTGCAATGTATGTTTCCAGAATTAAAAGTAAACTGTTTACTATCAGCACCTTTTATGCCAGTGGAATACACTACCTTAAACATAAAAAATGTACCAGAATTACATACTTAAGGAAACAAATGTGGCACTGCCACATGAACCGAAGATTTATAGATTCCATTTAGTCCTTATGAACCAGAGTACAAAGGCATGTTATTATATGGCCATTTCAAACTTGATGGATATTGACAGTAAAGTCTTACACTTACAGAAACTTGTATCACTCATCTGTAGTGTACACATTACAGCTCACCAAGTAACGTTGGCTTTTCTGCTAGCTGTTAATAAAGTTTACAACTGCGGACAAACCCCAATGTTTGAAGTGGCTGCCTGTACAGAAAAGCTTTAGAACTAACACGACGTATCAAATCGCACCAATAAATAATTATGACTAATGGTAACAGTCATGCTACTGGTATTGAAACTCTGGGATTTATAAAATGTGGGCCATTTCTTTAAGAGCTGGGCCATAGATTCCCTGGAGGTTGATAAATACAATTCATATCACTTTAACATGTCACATGTATGGCAAGAAAAAACAAACAATATCAAAGATAAAGCTTTAATGAATTACAAAGTAACAATTACAAACAAACTAACAAAAACAAAACACCTGCATTATTGGGAATTTGCTCATGAACAAACCTACCAATATCCATACATCACCGAAGGGTACAGAAACTACATGTCTTATGCATGTTATCACACAATGGGAGAATGGTACAGCTGTGCAGTTACACAAGAAACTGGCACAGTCCTTAAAATCCACCAGCACATTACCATACCCACACCAGCTGGCCATCAACCCCTATGATAAACAAGCTGAATCCAATCATCCCCCCAAATCTTATCCAATGAATATAAAATTCAACCCCACCCTTCCAAACAAAGCATTAACATTACAAAAAATTAGTCAGGTAATAGAATTCACTAAATTCTAATATTATAACAATCAACAGCAGCTGTTGTTTACTGATGATGATGTCACACACAATAAAGGACAGTGAACAATGCTAACTCAAAACAGAAAATGCATTTAATCACAGCCCACTGCAACTGAACAAAATGTAACTGTAATGAAACTGTTTACCAAGCACCTTCATGACCAGTGCACACATATTCTGAACGGACAACATGCCATCAACATTTTGAGACAATTGAAATGCCACAGAACTGGAGAACGGCAGTGATTTATTTTGTACAGCATAAAATTACATTTGAAAATTGTGGCAAAAAAAAAATATAAGAAGTAACACTGTTCCAAGTAGTCTGTCCTGCTAAATGAAGTCTTACTCTAAAATTACAAATGCACAATAAGTGGGCACACACATGCTACCTCTCTCTCCGGCAGCAGGTCACTGCTTGAGAAAATTACACCAACTGTGTAATGGCAAGCATCCAACCAATGGTGAATAAATTAGTCAATCACTGACTGCTTTTGTTCTTGATCATACAACTTGTGCCAAACATCATCTACAAATCGTACACACTGTAACAGGACCCATCCAGAAGTAACAATACAAAGTACACACCAGGAACATCATTTTACACTGATCTTCCTGCTATGGTGTATGACACGAATGTAACATGTATACACCTTAGCCCACCCACTCAACACCATGTACTAGGCGCATGTGACGCTTCATGTTACTCTTGCGGCTTAAGACTTGTGAGCAAATAGAACAACGGGTTTCACCCAAATGAATGGCAGAGTGATACCACACTGAGTTTGCATGTTTAAATGTCTTGCCACACTGACCACAAGAAAATGGCTTGGCCCCTCCTACCACAGCTTGAGCAGTTCGTGTGGCTGCAGCTGGCCATCGAGAGGAGGGCACCTGCCTACTGCAAGCAGAGCCTTCAGACCCTCCATTGCCTACAAACAGGAGGGATGAAGATTAAGATCTACAAAACCATGAACATATGCTACATGAATATTAAGAGTAATTCATTCTGTACACATTTTAATCTCATCTACACACATACCTTTCAACTACAGAATGCAGAATAAAACGGAAACATACTTTTAATAACTGAAATTATTACTGACATAAATTTCATACCATTAAAACCAACTACCATATTAGGTATTTAAAGCCACTTAAGTGTTCACATAATCATAAATGTTCACAATCAGTTAAAATTTATACCACTGTTTTATCACAGACCATGTCCATTCCAATCGTAAATACAACTTCTACTTCTTGGGAAAAATTACTCCAATTATTCTTTAAACTGTGGTGCCAGTCTTTTTAGTGTTGATGCCATGGACCATGAGGATGTGTCTACGACAGTTGCCCTTGCGACTGAAGACCATGGAGCAGACGTGACACCTGGTGGCCCCTATATGTATTGGCATGTGATGGTACAGAGAGTTACGGTGCTGGAAACACTTCCCACAGATGTCACACCTATGAACCAATGGTTTTCCCTCTTCCTTGAAGGTGGTCCGAAAGTTGTATGGCTGCGGCAGTAAGGTGGATGTCTGGCCACTGGACACGCCTAAAAAACCAGGGCACAACTGTATCGTCCAGACAATTTTCAATATTTACGGCACACTTCCCAAGACATCAGTCCAAACACACACAAACCGACAATACAAACTTCCATCAATGTCTTCCCAACATACAGCAAATCCCTTTTCTGTATGTCAGGAATCTGCTATTGCTACACGCCAACTGCATATAACACCAACTATAGTGATCAACTACATGATCATTCACACACCAGCATCAGTTGTGCTGTGAACATTAACAGTCAGACAGTCACAAAAAAAGTCCTCTTACATTCACACACGTTCAGCATGCATGCCAATGCCATGAATATGGCGTAAATGTCGCTTCATGTTTCCTATACGACTAAGAACTAGTGAACAGATATGGCATGTTGTCTCGCCCATGTGCATGGCCATATGCAACTGACAGGATTTCTTGTGGCGGAAGAGCCTGCTGCAAACACCACAGCGGAAAGCAGGGTTGGCTGCAACTGATGACACCCTACTGCACCAGCTGCCTACAACAGGAGGGAATAACCACAATTTAGTAGCTCCAATACACCCTACAACTATCCCACTACCATAGAAATCCTTCCCAATTAGCACACTTCCACATGTGATGTATAAAACCTAAGAAAAGGAGGAATATACAAACAGCTAACAGGGCCGAAAGTGCTCGTACAGATGACTGGGAGAAATGTTCTGTGAGACATGTTGGTTGACTGACTCCTGGCACAAGACTTGCTTGTAACTTCAATTAATGATACAATAGTAGAGGTAGAGGATGTATTGACAGTATGTAAAATTACTGTGTTTCTATATATATATATATAATGCATTTATTCATTCTTTGTTAGTACAATAATTAGCAGCATTATGAATGCTACAAGAACTTGTGAGGGGGCGAAAAAACATTTGAAAATTCACAACTACAATATCTAAACAAGCTTTAACAATTCCAAGTTTATTTCACAGTTAAAAGACATAGATGAATTATAACTCAGCAGACATTAATAATTAAGCCAATTATACAATTAAAACTGAGTATCCTACATTCCCTCCCACAGCTCAATCACAAAAACTATAAGTACATTCCCAGTAAAAGTTAAGTAAAACATACTTATCTACACACAGGAAAAAAAAACACACACACACACATGAAGTGTGCACAGATGCCCCACCACACACACACACAAACGTGCGCGTGCACACACACACAAAACCTCATTCAATCTTGTACCACAGCACAAATCCTGCCGCAAAAAAAATGACCTCAAGCTAGTTTCATCCACCTACATTCTTCAGGGCTCTTTTCCTTCAAACTCGACATTCTTTGGAACAGTTAACACCTGGTGCTGAACGTGCAATGAGATGCTCAAGCACCTGTGATGTATTTATGGCTGTCATTATGCAGCCCCCAATTAAATTCAGTCTGCTGCAAATCACTCTGGACATTTCCAAAAAAAATATGAAAAAACTGCCACAGTGAATACACACAGGTATAAGAACAATGATTTGCTCTATCAATGCCACAACACAGATGCAGCAGGGATTCCCGTCTCAGAGTGATATTCCAGGAAGCATGGCATTCTGCATAAACTCACATCGCACTCCCTGCATTTGAAGCGAGTCTGCTTGTATGAACCTCTTGCTGTGGTACGGCCCTTGAACTTGCACAGGCGACACACTTTCCCATGTGCATCAGCCTTCATGAGGTGATGAGGGATTGCACCATCTTCCTTGCCAAATCCACATTCCCACTTTTCATAGCCTATGGGAGGAATCAACATGTTTATATCACTCCCTGTGACTTGTGAGAATTATAAAATAGGAACACTTATTTTAAGGATCAGGAATTTAAATGCTGTAAAGACAGATAATGATCCACAGCGATTTAATACGTAATTTATTCTAAAGAAGCTTAATTCAAACATGAGTAAAATGACACCATTTTTCAACTTTCAATTACTCAATAATTTTATAGTATTTCGGCGAGTGTTCACATTGAAGACCTTGTGAAGAATGTACATGGTCTGACAGAACAATGGAAGAATTTTAACTTGTGTGAAACTGCCCACTCTTGCTGTCTACTGCAGACATTAGAATGAGTACAGCTCTGTTGACACTACCCCACATGCCTTCATTATACGCAAAGGGACGCCTATAACTATTGTTAAGTCAAAAGCTAAATGCAATCACAATATACCTAGTAATCCTAAAATGTGGCATTCCACTATAACTCTTCTTAAATTATTTTACAAAACCATCATCAATGCTACATGATGCTGTTTTTCATTTTGATGACCAGTATTTACCCCCAATAAGATCATCAGTTGGCACCATGCCCCACATCCCACACAGTGCAGTGCACTGAAGTGCATCAATTATTGCCATAAAAGATCAAGTGTGAAGTTTTACAATTTCATAACCATTTTTGCTCACATATTTCACAATTACACATATGTTAATTTCCAATTTCAACACAGTTACAACCAAAACAACTACATTTTTCAACAAAGAGGATTCCACAATGATACATAACCTACAGAACACTCAGCAGGACCACAAATGGTTGAAGCCACACCCAACTTTTATTCCTGCCACCCCGCCATGCATACCAACCCCTATAACTTATTATTTCCCTGGATCCCATTATCACATCCAACATCATTCCACCCCAGCAGTGAAAGTTTAGAAGCAATATGAATGTCTTACTACTTGGGAACACCATGAGCTTATGGTTTTTGGTGGTGGGCCTTTCCTTTTTCACAAATCCTACAGGCCTGTTGAGGTTCCCAGCTCATCTCCACCACATATGTTGGGAGGGGGGCTGCCTGCTATATAATGTGAACATGTATAACCCAACCCATTTTATGCTGGAAGAGAGAGAAAGCACACAGATCCAAGTCCTCTGGGATATGATGTCCTTGCAATTGCTCAATATTAATCACACACAAAGCACATTCCTACCACAGATCAGCAACCCTGTCCTCTCCAAAAAGTGCCAAAACCCAAACACAAAATCAACATTCTTTTTCTCTTCTTTGCCGTCTCCCAATTTTCTTCATTGGCTGGTTCTCCCCATCCCTGTGAGGCATCATATCAAATCGCATAGCCTGTAACCACACAACTTGTGAACCATGCAGCAAAAGTTTTCACAAAATTTAATACATGGTCATTTTAATATAAAGTCATTTCAATGATCAATAGGACTGAACAATTTTAACCACTTTACATAAACAAAAAAATGTGTTTCTGTGTGTGCAGGTATTTGTATCCCTTCTCTGCATAAACGCACAATTCCTATCATGGCTGAATATACAGCTGATGCTTGGAAACAAGAAAACCATAGTTCTATACATTCAAATGTGTCAAGAGTAGTTAGACTCTGCATTCATTTCCTAACTTGTTTTGTAATTTTTCCTCCCCTGCTTTTGTTCCTTTGAATCATACTTTCCTTCCTTTAAATTGAAAATACCGACTTATAGGCATGTCTTTTAAGTGTAATGATTTTCATGAAATGAGAATATAATTATGCCATTAGAACCCATTATAATACTGTAATTTTAAAATGTTCTTCCAATCAGGAAAACATGGTAAATGTGGCGCATCGCCAATTTTTGAAGTACCTTAGTTCCATTCACTATATAAGCTTTTACTAGGGCATATTCAAGCCAATTATAAAATAAACCTACACACACAATTCTCATCCCAACATTCAGCTGCAGCATTAATACAGACAAAAACACCATTGATCACAACCCAGAGTGTTTCTCATATATAAATACAAATAAGAAATTTGCTTAAAACATGTTTCAGCCAAAACGAGCCATCATCAACTGATACATAATATCAAAATATGCTAAGAAGAATTACTGCAGGATAAGTTGTTTGAATTTAAATGGGACCTCATTTTACAATTAATCAGTTTACAATGAAGAACAATTTAAGCATACATATAGGTATATGGTAGTGTTAGATGGACAGCAGTTATGAGATTTTGTCTTTGAGCATTCTGTAGATCTGAACCATGATAAACAGGGTAAGTGCTGCTGAGATGAACGGTATATTGGAGGAGGCTTGGGTTCTATACAGTCTTAAACAGAAATTAGCAGAGTGCTCTTAATTTGTGCACAATATGTAGCTAAGGTTTGTAGTATTCAGCTAAATTGATGACTTGGTTAATAAATATTCTTCATGCAGCTGGGGTTATATATGAATTGTTGGTTCACAGGTCTTCCAGTTTTTGTAAGTAAATAGCCAGATTAGCCAAGAAATTTGTGTGTTGAGTGAGAATTCTGAATGAACTGTACAACCCAGTGCTAAAGAATGCTATTATACAGACATCATGTATTACATGACAATGCCCCATTTTGGCTGAAACACATACTAAGCAAAATTCCCATATATATATAAACATTCTTAGTTGTAACTGCCCATGTTTTTTTTAATATAATTGTTTATTACCACAACAGAAAGAAAAAAGTTAAGACTACAACTGTAGCAATGAAATCTTGATGCTTTCATGGTGACATAATTCAATAAAATGTTCTTGGGCAGACACACACGTCAAGGTGACCTTGTAATGATGCTGCTAGAATACTGGGAAAGCACATGCTACTGAACCCAAGACTTTACTGCACCAGTACTGCAGCAATAACTAAAATCAAATGTCCTTGCCATTTACAGGATAAAAAGAGTGACTACACTAACACTCTAGCCATACGATTTAATTACTGTACACAACATGCACAGTTACAGGAATTTGTGTATTCCTTCCAATAGGACAGTTCGTATGTTCCACACACGTGGCCAGTCTGCTAACTGGCTGATCACCAATCATGTAACACAATAAAAGAATGCTACAATGCAACTAATGATGGTAATTACTATGTAACTGTAACAATCAAATATGCCTAATGGTTGTCCCAACTGTCACACATAATTAATAAAAGTACATAACTAGTACACAGTATCACTTAAGGAATGAACACAAATTCAAATCATTTCCTTGAATACACATAAGTCTCTTCTGTTATCCGTCTGGCTCAGTACACAGTTGCAATGGTGCACTTGGATGTAATCTGGAGGAAAGCCATACGATCACAGCAAGAATTCTAGTGATAGAAAGACTTTCCACATATTTTGCACACATATAAACCCATCTTGTATTCCAGTATCTTTGACTGTGGCTGGACCATGTCAAATAATGGCAGCTGCATCTGCAGCTCTCCAACATTTGTTCTGCCACCTCCTATAAAAAGGAAGAATTTGTATATCTTCAGAATATAGTGTTCTAAAAGACTGAATCTTGATACCAGTTTAGTATGCATTATTTGACACACAGGCATTCCTACTAGATGTGATGCTGCAAATGAAGGTTTGCCAAAGGCTTGAGCCTTCTAAACCCAAAACACTTGAATTTTCACAGATTCTTCTTTGTAACTAAAAATTGCAGAACATTAGTGACAATGAACTTTAGCTTAGCAAAAAATATATGCAAGTTTGCCTTCAAAATTCACTACTTTAATATTCTTCACAGTATACATGTATATTCCGTGCCAAGTTCATCTCAAAATTTTGGATGTTTTGAGATGCAAATTTTTATAAATGAAAATACACATTCAAACAAGAGAACAAAGAGTTCCCTTCACAAATCTTCTTTACAACGACACACAAATGAAACAGTGACGCCTTCTTGTCATCTTCCAGTTGGCTACATACATGTACCAGACACCAAAGAGAACAGCTGCTGACCTTAAATGCCCATTACACCATGAATGTGACGCAAGTGGCGTTTCATATTGCTCTTCTGGCCAAGAACTTGATGACAGATATGGCACTGGGTAGCACCCTCATGTTTAGCCATGTGATTGTACCGAGAGTTCCTGTGTTTGAAACACTTTCCGCACAGTTCACACACATAAGCACCTGCAACAGCAGTGCTCAGAGGTTGCTGGATGTGTCCATGCAACACATTCAATTGAGACTTGAAGGTCACGAGCTTATTCAGAACTTCTACCTCAGAATCCATGCCTGAGAAAGCAGGAAAACACACTATGAGTATAAATACAATGTAATAAATACATTAAATTGTCAGGTTTGAAGTTCTCACAGTAGTGTTCATAAAGATTTAGCCACACTGCACACACTGTAACCTTACATTAAATTTGTAATTCACCATTCATGAAAATTCATCACTTGCGCCAAGAACAAATATACTCAATTTCTCCTACAGAGAACATTAAAGATTAAAAGATGGAACTTTGTTATATTTCCTTCATAAAAGCATCAACCAAATCCATGCAGCAGTCTTTCTTAAGAAATTAACGAAAGTACTTTCACAGCTACTCAAACATTACCCCAGGAAGCTTATTACTGTGCTACTGTGTAAAAAGGCCTACACTTTTAATTAGCATGACAGTCTGCTGTACACTAGCTTGACAAACAACAAACAATACTGGCACAGTCTGCCAACAAACAAAATAAAAAACAGGAGTAATCTTACGTTTACCTACAAAAATTTCACAGATACATTCAATGCATCTTATTGAACAGTAATCAGTGACCAGATGCCTACTGTTTACTTCACTGTTACACAGTGTAATTACAATTATGTAACATATCTTCTTGCCAGTCTGAAGAACAAAGTACAGGAAGTTGAAGTGGAAACCAAACCCAGAAGCATGGCAAGCAACACACATGATGAAACTTGAGCTATGCACATTACTGTAGAATATTTCCTAGACCTTTGTAATCAAAAAAATTTGTGTTAACATGGGTCCTATTTTCAATGGTTATGGTGCTATGGTGGTTTTTGATTTTCACACATGAAGTACTGCGAACTGCAGTATCAACTGCACATCCATGCCTTTCTTGCAATCCAGCTTGCACAGCCAAGACGTTTGTCACCACAGTTTAGAAGAGTATCCCTCCGATTATGACAAGTCAGTTCTGTAATGTGGGTAGGGGGTGGCAAGAGGGGAGGTAGACGCAACATACTGTACAGTGCTGTACTGTCTTGGTGTATCTGTTATAATCCAGATTCCATTCACATTTCCTACTGCAAAGTACACCAAGCATGGTATGTGTGCATGGTTTCTGTGACCCTAATGCAGTTCATTCCATAACTGACTATCAGCAACGTATTCTGAACCAGTGAATACCAACCCAAAAACTCTAATCAAGTTTATCAGACACTGCAAGATACTGACAACCGGTTCAATACAAATCGTTGTTTGCATCATTAAATCCTATTTACCGACAAAGAACGATTCAATTATGACATAATACACACAATTCTCATATGTGGTAAAATTAGAATCCTCACACCACTATGGAGTGACTTTGAACTACAATTCATTGTCAATGTGTGGTGTGCAGTTTGGGATGTTCAACTGACTGGTCATTTCATCTTCAAAGGGTGTCTTAAAGGACAGATGCACCTACAATTTCTGCTTGAGGAATTCCAACTTTTGGAGGACGTGTTTTTGAATAGACGAGGTTGTATGTACATCCAATATGACAGAGATCCTCCTCATTTTTCCGTGAAGTTTGGAACCACAGGAACAATCATTTCCCTGGGTGATGGATGAGGCATGGCAGGCACAATTGGCCAGCCAGATCTCCAAACTTAAGACCACCAGATTACTGTGAATGGAAATGGATGAACAAAATTATCTACAGCATGAAGTATGAAACATGAGACACACTGATGTCACATTTTGGACATGACATTCCGTGTCAGGAACAGTCAGTGCTCAGGTCACAACCAAACAGCGAGATACAGTGCAGCTGAGGGCAGGATTCTTGAAAACCCGCTTTAAGCACAGGTCTGTGTAAATTAAAGGTAATTTTATAAAGTCAAAATTTAGACTCTAAATATACCAGAAAATGTGTTTATTAATTTACTGTACACTTTTTAAACAACCCTAAGCTTCTATTAAGTATCACTCAATCGTAAAACCACGGCCATTCAAAATTAGAAACATGTTTTGTCAACTTTTTAGATCACAAAGATTTAGGAAATTATCGCTTAAAGTCATGCCCACAACACATAAAACACTCTGTATAATAGAATGTACTCAGCATTAGGGCAGACACTGTACATGACCTCCATCAACTCCCATGCATGCTGGACACCTGGTGATCAGATTCTTAAATACAGTGATACCTAGGCTAACGAGTGACCCTGCTAACGAATTTTTCGGCTAACGAAGATTTTTTCGCTGTTTTTCGGACTCGGCTAATGAATGTTTTAGTGAATGCGCGCGCTAACATAAAGCAGCAAACATGAACGGTCGGGCCATTCCAGGAGCTTATCTTTTCCGTCTGTATGTGTGTGACAAAG
>JGI20166J26741_11436474_pt1 | contig 13729 bp, 6 predicted proteins | sample TergutCu122P5_FD_26741 | JGI IMG/M metagenome (IMG submission 26741)
TGTCCGAGAAGACAAAAGCTTTTATGCCTCTCGATTTGTTTTCGGACGCAAACTCTCCGCCGGTGTCAAACTTTGAGTAGTCAACCGCTCTGTCCGAGCTGTTGAACGGCATAAAAGATGTGTCGTCGCCTTTAGTGACGATATATGCGACGGGCTGCTTTTCATATTGAAATCCGTCGATTTTATTAAATACGGCGCAGCCCTGCTCATCCGTGTACTGCGTCAAAACGGGTATCCCGTTTTTGCCTAAAACATCTACCTTGGCGCCGGCCACAGGCCTGCCGCTTTTTATCGACATCACGAAAACGTTATATTTTTTCGTGTAATCTTTTTTGGCAAGTATTCCCATGTCAGTAGCCAGGATAAAGCGGCTGTCGCTGACGCCTTCGTCGGTGTTTGTCGATGGCGTATAACCCTTTATTTTGACGAAGAACAGCCCGGAAGCTCCCTGGCTTTTAAGGAATTCGTTCATGTCAACGGTCGAATAGTTGGCTTTTTCTATGGAGATATTGAGCGGGATCACTTTGCTGAAACACTGAGATATGTTGTATTCGTTGAAGTCATACTCATTTTTAAAACCGGGATGCGCGAAAGAACCGTAGCTGTAAGTCTGAGATATCAGATGGTTTATCTGCGACGGCATAACTCTTGCGATATCCACTTTTACGCCGCTCACGCCTCTGGTTTTAAACGTCAGCATCCTTGATCCGTCAAGCGGGAGAATGGCTCCGTTTTGCAGCAGGCTTACTTGTTTAGGAAATCCGGCGGAAGTTACGAGAGTACTGAAAGGTTTTTTTATCGCGAAGTCGGTCTGCGAAACTATGCCTTCGTTTATCTTTACATATACATAGCGGTTTGCCATATCTGGCGCGTTGTATTTGAACATGTAAACGCCGCTTATGTCCGAAGCATTGTCCATCTGTTTAAGATCGAGCTTTTTTGATTTATTCAAAACAGCCGGAGTAACCTCTGAAAAGCTCCACTGATAGCTGTAAGGCCGCACAATTCTGTCGCGAGTTCCTTCTTCTCCGTAATCTCCGTCTCCGCCGTCGCCGGAATCTTTGTCTCCGCCGGTAACTTCAATCCGGTCGTTTTGCTGCTTATTTGTATCAGGGTTTAGCATGGGGAGCAGATAAGCTTCGACTTTGCCTTGAAGCTGTTTCGCATCGACCCCGTCGGTAAACTCAAGCGATATGAACTGTTCCGGCTCTTCCTGGTCATTGTTTACGATTATCGCGTCCACGTTAGCTATTCTGAAAAACTTATCCTGCGACGGTATGCCGTAGGCCTGTTTTATCTTGTCCCGCATGTCTTTTCCGCCGGCAGCCGCTCTGGCGGACGACAGCTCTATTACGGCAACCTGATCTTTCGTCAGTATGCTTACCGGATCTGAAACAATAAACGCGTTTCTTTTAAGTTTGTCGTAAGTAACCTTGAACGGAAAATCCTTTTTATCTATCTTTAAACTGAGATTTTTTTCAAAGTATTTTGTATCAACCGCATGAGTAAAACTGAAGGAAGCCTGAAGCTGACGTATTTTGGGATTTTTAGGATCCTGATAAAGCTGGAAATTATTTAAGCTCGCTGAAAAATCCGGCGTTGCTACGGTATATGAGTATTCACTAAGCGCAAAAGAAGGGCTGAAAATATCTTTCGGAAACTTTATCTTGTATTTTTCTCCGGCAGGCCAGTCGTTTTTAGGGTAAAATACCAGCGAGTGTTCGTCAGCCCATCTCCATACGCCCTCAGCCTCAGGAGACATTTTTATGCCTGTAACGTCTTTATCCAGCATCTCAAGCTTTGCCGCAGACTCGTAGAAATAAAAAGTTATCGGATCAGGCTTGCTCTCTACAACATTTCCGCTGCCGTCATCGTAGTACTGCGTAATATTAGGCGGGTTTACCATTACATTTGAGAATCTGTTGTCATTTTCGCGCGGGGTACGTTTAAAAATAGACATCAGCGATTTATACGGCCTGAATGCTATATCCCCGGGAGACGGCATATAAATAAAGCCCTTTTTCACCAAAAAACTGCCTAAAATGATGACGAGCAGCGCAGCAATTACAAAAATCTGAACAACTCTCTTTTTCTTCATGAATTCTCCCTTTGAATTTAAAAATGTTATATAGGTAAAATGATTTTTTTCAAAGACGCGCTATTATATCAATTATGGAGTTTTATAAGCAATGAAACGGCGATGCAGGGATGCGGAGACGCGGAGATGCAGGGTAACGGCTTATAACGGCAGAGCGAAAAGTTAAGATAAAGACATCGGATTGTTTTATCTCAATGACCGCAAAGAGACAATTGCGGGTAAATTTGTCATGCGCGAAGTCGCAAGATATAATCCGTAAAGTCGTTGCCGTTGCTTCGCATCTCTGCATCCCTGCATCCTCGCATCTGCCGTTGCTGCTATTGTGTTTTTTTGCCGAATCTTGTACAATTTTCAGCATGATTTTTTAAGAAGGCGGAGCGACATGTCAGACAACTGTCTTTTCTGCAAAATTGCCAAAGGCGAGATCCCTTCGCAAAAGGTATATGAGGACGCGAAAGTATTTGCTTTCAGGGACATAAATCCGCAGGCTCCGGTCCATATCGTCATAATACCGAAAAAGCATATAGCGGCTTTGGCTTCGGTTTCGGAATCCGAAGAGAGTATTCTAGGGCATATTCAGGTAGCGGCGTCAAAAATTGCCGCTCAGTTTCCGGAGTTAAAAAACGGCTTCAGGCTGGTTAATAACAGCGGCGCAGACGCAGGGCAAACCGTTTTTCATATACATTATCATCTGCTTGGCGGCCGTTCTTTCGGCTGGCCTCCGGGATGAAGAAAGAGTGGGGAGTTAAGAGTGAAGAGTGGGGATACGGCGACAGTGCTGCCGTTGTAGTATCTTCACTCTCCACTCTTCACTCTGCTGTTAAAATTTCTTTTCAAAAGAAAGGTGGTGTTTTAGGATTATGGTAAATGTTAAAGTTCGTGAAGGCGAATCTATCGAAGAAGCGATAAGGCGCTTCAAGAGAGAATGCGAAAGAAACGGAATAATGCAGGAAATAAAGAAACGCGAATACTATAAGGCTCCCAGCGTTTTGAAGAAAGAAAAGCTTGCCGAAGCCAAAAGAAAAATCCGTCGCAAAATGCTTAAAGATAACAGATGGGCGAAGTGACAAAAGACAAGAAGTAAACTGGGCTTTTGTCATCCTGAGGCAGTGAAGGGACAATGTCCCAAACTGCCGAAGGATCTAGAGGGTCGCAGTGCGACGAATAAGGAGCACGAGCCTGCGACGGGCGCGAGATGTGAGCGCACCGGACTAGATTCTTCATCGCTTTGCTCTTCAGAATGACAGCAATGTATGTCATCCCGGAAGGTCGTAATCCGGGATCTGCGTTAATTAAAAAAATGAAGAGAGCTGTGTTTTTTAGCTTACGGAATACAGTTCTCTTTCGTTTTTAAAACCTGTTTTTTATTTACCAGAGCTTTTGTCGTTGTTGTCATCCTGAGGCGAGGACTTTGTCCTCAACGAAGGATCCAGATGTCTAGACTCAGGACTCATTAATCCCCGAGCTTGCTACATGAAAGTGCTAAGTCGTCACTCTGCACGAAGCCGCAGAGTCTATAAATTAATAGATTCTGCGACTTCGCGCAGAATGACAACTGATGCTGTGCAGCCTGCTCAGTGCGGAGCTTCCCAATATGATCACGGCAGTTTATTGAGTCATGAACCTAGACCCTTCGGGAACAAAGTTCCCTCAGGGTGACAGACAAGACGGTAGAGGTGTTATATGAAACTAAAACAAATTCAGAAGACGTTTGTAAGAGAAGGAATAAATGCCGACCCCAGAGGCGTTGACATAGTCAAGCTCGACCTTTTAAAACGCAAAGAAGATTACGACGCTCTTTCAAAAGAAAAAAAAGAAACTTACGATACCGAAAGCCTTGAAAATCCGTATTACGATTCAAGAATTCTTTTCGGCAACCCGGATACCGAAGTAAAATCCGTCATGGTCGGAATAGACATGGAAACGCCTGAAATCCTTCTTGCGAAACAGCTCATAGATTCAGGCAAAAAAATAGATCTCGTCATCGCGCACCATCCCGAAGGCTATGCCTACTCGACTTTTTCAGAAGTGATAGGCATGCAGACCGACATACTGAATAAACAGGGTATTCCTGTAAACATCGCGGAAAAGATGATCGGTTCCCGCATGAAAGAAGTCAAAAGAAGCATAATGCCCCAAAACAATGAGCGCGTATCGGACGCCGCAAAGCTTTTGAACATTCCTTTGATGACGGCTCATACAGTCGCGGACAATCACGTCGCTTCTTTTCTCCAGAGCGAGATAGAAGCCGTCAAACCCAGATATTTAAAAGACATAATCTCTTATTTGAAAAAACAGCCGGAGTATAAATACTCCTCAAAAATAGGCCATCCGCCGTTTATTCTCATAGGGAGCGACGACTCCCGCTGCGGAAAAGTTTTTGTCGATATGACCGGCGGCACCGAAGGCCCGGTTGAATCGCTTGAAAAACTTGCGGACGCAGGAGTGGGAACGATAGTCGGCATGCACATGAGCTCGAAAGCCTTTGAAGACGCAGAAAAGCGAAAAATAAACGTAATCCTTGCCGGACACATATCATCCGACAATCTCGGCCTCAATCTGCTTTTTGACAAACTGGAAAAAGCCCACGGCAAACTGGAATTTATAGAAGCTTCGGGATTTAGAAGATTTAGGAGAACGGCAGAGTGAAGAGTGGGGAGTGGAGAGTGAAGATACTGCAACTGCTCTGGATTGCTTCGGCAACTTCGTTGCCTCGCAATGACGACAAAAAAGTCTTTGCCGTATCTTCACTCCTCACTCTCCACTCTCCACTCTGGTTTTAAAACTATGGCAATACCTGACGATATAATTGAAAGAGTTAGGCTTTCAAGCGACATAGTGTCTGTCGTGAGGGAGTATCTGCCGGACTTGAAAAGAGCCGGACGCAACTGGAAAGCGTGCTGCCCTTTTCATAATGAAAAGACACCTTCGTTTATGGTAAGCCCCGAAAAAAGCATCTTCAGATGTTTCGGGTGCGGCGCGGCGGGAGACGTTTTTAAATTTGTGATGCTGACCGAAAATCTCTCGTGGATCGAGTCGGTAAAAAAGCTTGCAAAAAAAGCCGGTATCGAGATAAAAGAGACAAATGAAGACGTTGTAAAAGTCTCGGAAAAAACAAAACTATTTGAAATTTTGGAAAGTTCGGCTAAGTTTTATCATAGGCATCTGCTGGAAAGCCCGCTTGCCAAAACTGCAAGGCAGTACCTTGAAAAGCGCGGAATAAATCAGGAAACTGTAAAAAAGTTCCAGCTCGGATACGCTCCGAGGGGGCTTTTAATTCAGTCGGCGCTTAAAAAGGGATATACGTCGGAAGATCTTTCAAAAGCCGGAGTTATAACCAAGACGGAGCGGGGCACTTTTTTCGAATACATGTCCGAAAGAGTTGTTTTTCCGATATTCGACGTTCAGGGCAGGGTAATCGCTTTCGGCGGAAGAACGCTGACAGACCAAAACCCGAAATATTTGAACACCCCTGAAACAATCGTATATTCAAAGTCGTCAAATCTTTACGGTCTTTTTCAGACTCTTCCGGAACTCAGAAAAGAGAGGAAGATAATCGTTCTTGAAGGCTATATGGATGTGGTTATACCGCATCAGTTCGGCATATCAGGGGCCGTGGCTTCGCTGGGCACTTCGTTCACTCACAACCACGCAAAGCTTATCGCAAGATACGCAGACAGCGTCACTCTTCTTTTTGACGCTGACGACGCAGGGAGAACGGCAACCCAGCGCGCGCTTGAGATTTTGGTTGAGGACGGCATCCAGTGTTCCGTTTCTTCACTGCCTGAAGGCGTTGACGCCGACGAGTATCTTAACGAAAAGGGCAAAGAAGAGTTTTTAAAGCTCGTTGAAAAAAGCTCAAAAAGCGCGATAGATTTCATGATAGAACGGCTTTCAGCCGCAATAAAAAGAAATGTGCCTGAAACCAAAGCGAAAGCTGTTTCGGCTCTTTTAGATTTTGCCGCAAGAAGCGGAAACTCGATAGTGCAGAGAGAGTGGATAAAAAGCATATCGCAGAGCGTCAATGTCGATGAAGAAGCGGTATGGCGAGAATTTAAAAAGAAGCAGCATTTTAAAAAAGGAAGCTACGGCGTTGAAAAAAGTATTGATGTGCCGTTAAAAGAAAGCAGGCGAAGCCTGTCGCTTGAGGAAAAGCTTTTAAAAGTTATTTTATTCGACAAAAATTTAATGAAGCTTCTTTCGGACGACGTTTTTGAAGACGCAAGATGCGCAAAAGTTTACGGGCTGATGGTTTCGGGAGCGGGCGACGCCGACATTTTGAACGCTCTTGGCAAAGAGGACGCGGATTGGTTTTCGGCGCTTACGATGGATGAAACGGAGTACGACAACGCTGAAGAGTCTCTCAGAGTGATTTTAAAAGACGTTGAAACGGCTAAGCTTAAGAGAAAACGGCAGGTTTTAGAAAAAGAAATTCTGCTCATGACCGAAGGGAAAATTGCAAACGACGGAAAAAAAATTGCGGAATATAAAAAATTGACGATATTATTAAAAGGTTCGGGGAAATAAAATGGCAAAAAAAGATTTGTTTCAGGGGTTAATCGACATCGGCAAAGAGCAGGGATATTTGACTTACGATGAGATAAACAAGACGATTCCGGAAAAATCCATGGTGGCTGAAAAGATAGACAGCTTCTTTGTCACTCTCGAGGATTTGGGCATCAAAGTCGTCGATAACAAAGAGTACATGTCAGAAAAGACAAAGAAAACGCATGGCGAAGCCGTGGAGCAGTCCGTGAAGATGCAAAGCGAAGATGAAGACATAAATCCCGTGAGAATGTATCTCAGCGAGATGGCTAAGGTTCCTCTTTTGGAAAGAGCGGTCGAAGTCGAGCTTGCCAAAAATATCAGAGAAAACGAGAAAAAACTTAAATTCATAGTGCTCGAATCCCCGCTTATCATTAAGGAAATTCGCAACTGGGAAACCCTGATAAGCCAGCAGGAGATGACGCCAAAAGAGCTTATGCCAAGAGGACGCAAATCTCAGGCGCAGCTCAGGGGCATGGGCGTAAAAATAAAGAAAGCCGTCCAGAAAATAAACCAGATAGAAAAAAGCATAACCGCAAACGAAGAGAAACTGAAACGCAAGTCTCTTTCCCAGAAAGAAAAAGAGAAGTATGCCGCAAAGGTAAAAGAACTGCGCACCGAGGTAATCAACCTTATTATAGGGCTGAACTTGAACCAGGACAAAATAAAGAGGCTCGTAAATAAGATAAAGACCACGGCGCAGAAGCTCAACGAGATAAAGGACGAGCTCAGAAGATTTGAGAGAAAATTTAAAAACTCGCCGTCAAAAGTGCAGAATTTTTATAAAAACTACAAAGCCGGCAAGCTTTCAGCTTCGGATTTTAAAAAGCATACGGGCAGCCCGGTGAGCGGAGTGGAAGAGCATCTTGAAAAAATACAGCTGTCAATTTTAAAGCAGACCAATCTCAAAGAGGGCTCGGTAATAACACCCGAAGAGATGATCGAAACCGATAAGAAAATCAGGGAGCTTGAAGACGTAATACACAGAGACAAGATGAAACTTATAGAAGCGAACTTCAGGCTTGTCGTATCAATAGCCAAAAAACACGTCGGCATAAGCAATTTGGAGCTTTCGGATTTGATTCAGGAAGGAAATCTCGGCCTTTCGAAAGCCGTTGAAAAATTCGAGTGGAAACGCGGATTTAAATTTTCCACTTATGCGACCTGGTGGATAAGGCAGTCCATCAACCGCGCGATCGCCGATCAGGCAAGAACCATAAGAATTCCCGTGCACATGAAAGAGCTGATTTCAAAACTGACAAAAGTCAAAAAGAAATTCCAGCAGGATATAGGCAGAGAGCCTACCATCGAAGAATACTCAAAAGCTTTGAGGCTTTCTACCGACAGAATAAGAAGGATTTTAAAAATGATGCAGGAGCCTGTTTCTCTTGCGACGCCCGTAGGTGAAGAGGAAGATTCAAGGCTTGAGGATTTTATCGAAGATCAGCACAGCCCGAGCCCTGTTGCTAAAACCCAGCAGTACAGGCTGCAGCTTGAGCTTCAGAAAGTTTTGAACACTCTGACGCCGAGGGAAGCTGAGATCATAAGCCTGAGATACGGCATAGGCGTCGGATACCCGAGCACTTTGGAAGAAGTCGGCAAAAAGTTCGGCGTGACAAGAGAAAGGGTAAGACAAATCGAAGCAAAAGCCATAAGAAAACTCAGACATCCCACCAGAAGCAAATCGCTGAGAGAGTATTTGGATTAGACGTTGTGTCACCCTGAACTCGTTTCAGGGTCTGCCGTAATATTTTTACGACGAGATTCTGAAACAAGTTTAGAATGACGCCTCATAAAGAAAAGCCGCTGGAGAGGACTGCTCTCCGGCGGCTTTTTATAATGCTTTGGCAATGTAAAACTTTATGCGTTCGCAAGCATTGATTTGAGTCCTGCCATCTGCTGCTCTTGTTCTTCCCGAGCTTCTTTTTTAGATTTTGATTCAAAGACAGGCGCAAGGTTAAACGCATCGTTTACCGCAACCGCTATTGCCTGTTTAGTTTGTTCCGGGCTGCCCGTCAAACCCTGCGCTATTATTGCGCCGAATGACTCGACGCTTTCTATGTTTATTTCTCTCAAGTCAGCTTCGCTTAAATTATCGGTTTTAGCAATCAGGGCGGTAATAGTGTTTTGCATTCCGCGGTCTTGCTCTATGATCATTTTTTGGTCTTTTTTAAGATTCATCCTGCTTCTTTCGCGCTTTATCCTGTTTAAAAGCCAGACTCTTGCTATCGCGGTTTCTTTATATGCGGCTTTTGCTTCTCCTGTCAGCTGGCTGAGCGTTGTTTTTATTTCGCTCGTTTCAGGCAGAGACTCAACTGCATTTTTTGCCGCTTCTTTTGTCAGCTCCGGCGCTGTCAACTTGTCTATTGCCGGCGCTTCGCCAAACTCCAGCTGCTGAGCCATATTTACGGCGTCCTGTACGGTTATTTCTTTCAAATTAAACGTTTTTTCAAACCAGCCCAGCGCAGCGTTTAAGATATTGCCGTTTTGCAAAATATTTCTGCCGCTTATTTCTTCCTTTATGAGCTCTAAGCCTATTATGTTGTAGCCTTGGTAATTATCGCTCAACTTTTTGTCAAGAGCGCTCCCTTTTAAATCGTCTTTTGTCAAAAATGTTCTTGCGTTCAGCATTTTCCCGGTATTTAAGTCCGTTAAATTGCCGTTTGCTAAAACTCCGCTTATGCCTTTATGGGTATATTCGGCTTTGTCTTCATTGTTCATGCTTTCAACGGCTAAAAATATTTCTATGCCCAGCATTCGCAAATCCTTTAACGTTCTGGGATTTTTATCATCTTTTAATTGTTCCGTTAAAGCATTCAGCTGGTCGGAATTCAGCATAATTTTTACATGCTGGTAATCTTTTTGCTTTCTAAGAGCTTTCAGAACGTCTTTTATCGCTTTATCGTTGCCCTTAAGGTTAGAAATGTCTAAAATGTTTTTATCAGCCTGCGCATTGCGCCATTTTCTTTGAATTTTTGAAAGCGTCGCTATATAATCGTTTAACGCTTCGCCTTTAAAGTCTTTTATCAGATCGGATCCTGCTTTTATGATATTGCCCTCAAAACTTATAGTTTCTTTATTAACTTCATCAACTACGACAAAACCGGATATTTTTGGCAAATTTCTGTTGCCTTGCAAAGCTTTGACTATTTTATAGTATTCAACATTTTGAGCGTAAAAGACTTTTACTTTTTTGCCGTTGCCGTTTCGCATTGTTTTTAAATAAATATTCTTTGTTTTGCCGGTATATTTTCCTTCCGCGCCGTCTTTATCAACCGTTCCGGCGAAATTCCCTTGTATATCTTTATTGACGACGAATACGGCTTCCGGAATAGAACTATACGCTTCAATATCCTTTTTCAAATCTTGGCTTGTCGTATACACGACATATGCCGTCTTAGTATTCTTGCCTGAAATCGTTGAATTAAAACCCAGCTCGAGATTGACAAACGGCAGAAATGTATAAAGTATGTTCTTTTTTACGGCATCAAAAAATGCCTTAATAAACATATCTTTTATATATTTGTTTTCCTTTGTTTCGTTCAAAGCGTCAAGCAATGTCGTTTCAGACTCTTGTCCTTTGTATTTCCGCGTTAAAAATTCGTACAGCGTGCCTTCTTTGCCGTTTTGTCCGAACAAATATTGCGCAGCCGCCGACCGGCCTTTCTTCAATTTGCCCATGTTGTAAATCCTGTCGGCAAGTTTTAAAATGATTAACGAGCTGCCGCCGGATATAATGCCGGAATAGTAGTCGTTTGCCGATTTATCTTCTCCTTTTGTCATAATTTCCATATATTCCATTATTTCATCCGTCTGCGTTTTGTCAAATACGGCCGCGAGAGATTGCTCTATATCGGCTTTAACCTGCGCTTTTCTTTGAGGTATGATATTTTTCTCTATGAATTTTTCATCGGCATTTTTTCTCTTTTCAGCGGGAGTGTCGCCCGGAAAGTCTTTGTAATATTCATAAGAATCTTCAAGCGCATCATGCAAAAATGCGGCTGCGATAAGCTCGGGCTCTGTTATGCCCATTTTGATAAGTATCGCCGCAACGCCTAAAATGTGTTCGATTTTGTCTGCGTTTCCCTGATGATGCTTGTCTGCAACGGCGTAAAGCGCGTCAAGCTGCTGCCGCGATAAAGCAATATCGGCGTTTTTAAAATTTTTTAAATCCTGCGATTTAATCGGAAGCTTCTTTTTGGGATCTTTTTCCAATTCTTTGAGCTTTTCCCGTATAAAACTCACTGCATTAGTTTTATCCGATTTCGCAGCCTTTTCTGCCTTGTAAACAACTGCCGTTTTTGTTTCTTTTACTGGAGCAGAAAAAATACCGGACCATATGTATCTCAGTGCGGCTATTTTGCCATTTTCGCCGTTAACATTTTCTCCAAAATTTTTCAGATTTGGGCTGTCCGCTATGCCTCTCTCCTGACTTTCGTCACGCGCATATAAAATACCGCTTTCTCCGATCTTCATTTCGCCTTTGATTTCCGGAGACCTAAACTGATAGTCTCTGAGTATAGCGTCAAGCTCTGCGGATAAATCTATCAAAACCTGCATATCGGCGCCTTTTGGCAAATATATCGTCATAAATTTTCCAACCTGCGTGTCTCCTGATTTACCGTCATTTAGCTCTGCCAAACCTTCTGATTTTAAAGGAACTTTAAAACACACGTTATACTTATCCAATACCGGTCTTACTAAATTGTATATTTCATTGGAATTGTTGACATTTGCGCTTATATGAAGTTTTAAATTTTCACTCCCTGCAAAAAATGCGGAAGAATCTTGATCGTCAACTATCGCCCAAAAACCATCGCTTCTGTCGTATTCGCCGTAATCGGATTTAGGCATATTATAATGCTTCATCTGCGGATCGGAACTTTTTAATTTTCTGGTTCTGGACTTATTAAAGGCTTTATGATGCGGTATTTTGGAGATAAAATCAGCATAACTGCCGCTTTTAACGGCTATCCCGTGAAGATATGCCGATTCATCGCCCGTTGTTTCGGGATTTTCTTGATTCCACTTCTTATGCCAGTCAATGCTTTTGTTTGCAAGCGCCCTTACGGTTTTTCTTCCTGAAACAGCTTCAATTGCCGCTCTGACTATGCCAACTAATCCGTGCTGGTACAGTATCATCGTTTTTATCGCTTGTTTTACTTCTTCGCTTACGTCTAGCGATGAAACTGCTGCGTCTAAATATTGCTTGGCTAGTTTGGAGTGTTCCGGATTGGCTTGCCCCTGATCCGAAAAGAGAGTTTTTAAAAATTTTTGATAGAATTCATTGCTTTTTTCATTATTTTTAATAATTTCCAAATAAGCTTTAAACGTAAGGCCGTCCTCGTTAAAAGTAATGATATCTGCCGCCTGTTTATAATTAAAGTGATCTCTGTATAAAAATTCCCAAACTAAAGACGCAATACCGAAATCGCCGGATAAAATTTGTTCAGCAGTAATTGTTCCCGCAGCCACAGCCGCAGCGATTTGTCCTATTAACTTTGCTTCCCTTTTGGGAGCAAGCAGAATTTTAATTATCTGGTCATCGGTGTAGTTATTTGCCTTTGCTTCTTTGTTAAATCTGCGCTTAACCCATACCGCGAATCTTCCGGAAATTGTATTTTTGTAATAATACATCGTTGAATCCGATGTAAGCGTACTGTAAAGCGTGTCAGACTGCTGCTGCGATAAAGCTGGCGCCGCAAGAGAGGATTTATAAGCAGCATTCAGTAAATTGCCGTTAACTGCCGGCGATATATTAAGCAAAGCGGCAAAGATATCGGCAAATGTGTCTGCGTCTAAATTGTAAACATCATCCAATTCTCCGGAATCTGCGGCTCTTACATTTAACATGTCATATCCGCCAACGACAAAATAAACATTTTTCATTCTGGACGGATCTTTTAGAAACCATTGGAGCTCTTCAAACGTAATTTCTGATTTTTCTATGTCAGGCGGAAGGTAAAATATTATAGGTTTATTTTCTTTTTCGCTCGCATCAACTATATGTTGCAGCAATTCCTCGGTCCTTACCGTTCTGTCGCCGTTAAACATAATTTCATGCAAATCCTGCCATTGTGATGATTTCGTTAATTTCGCAAATACAGGCAAGACTTCCATAGATACTTTAGATTTCTCATCCTTATAATCTTTGCCCTCGTCCATTTTATTGCTAGATCTTCCTAACACAAAACCGTCAGACATTATCCTGCCTTTTTGATACTCCGCATAAAATGAGAAAAAATCAAAAACTCCTTTACTGTACTTTTGAATATTTCCATTTTGCTCATCAGTCAATTTAACTTTTGCGTAAGAACTTTCCTTATCCGCAGGAAGCAGAGAGAAAATTCTATTTCCAAATTTAACATCTCCGGATTCCAGCAGTTCAATATCCTTAATAACATCGTAAAATGCGGCGTTTTTTTCTTTTAAAGATTCCAAATAAAAGTTACTGCCGTCCGTTTGCAGGGAGATTGTGTCATTAAAGAAATCCAAATCTATGTTTACATTGCTTGCATTTTGAGCGTCAGTTTCGGCCAAACGGACAAAGTCTCCGTCTTTCGTAACAATAAGACCTGTAACTCTTGAAATTGTATAATTGCCGTCACTGTCTCTGTAAATTTTAAAGACAGGTATTTTGTAAGCTCCAGACCATGGAAAATAATCAGATATGAAATTTACATACGCGCTTTCGCCTTTATTTAGATGCATCGGAGCTGTTGTTGTCTTTTTTTCAGCAGCGGCAGAAATAAAATTGTCAAGCCTTTTTCTGTGTTCTTGAGCGGAATATTTGTGCATTAACGAGTTGTATAATTCATCAGTCGCGCTTTTGCCGAACTGTTTTTCTATATTGCCGCGAATTATCTCAAGTCCGTCTGCAGCGCTTTTATAGTATGCCATCCTTCTTGAGCCATCGGCTATTTCAAGTTCAACAATTGCATTGTATAGCTGATCCTTTAGGGTATCGGGAATAATTTGTTTGTCCGGAGTTTTCGAAGTTTGTACATCGTATGCCGGCTCAATTGCCTGCTCAGTGGAAGATTCAGATTTGCTTATTTTATCCGCAGAAAGCGCAAACTTAGGATT
>JGI20166J26741_11436585_pt1 | contig 13726 bp, 8 predicted proteins | sample TergutCu122P5_FD_26741 | JGI IMG/M metagenome (IMG submission 26741)
GGGGGGGGGGGGGGGGTTCTTTGGCACCCAGGGTGTACACACGTTTCTGTAATCCAGCTGGTCGTGGACAGTACTGTGCACGCTGCACAGCGATGTGTCTAGCTGTCAGGTAATGTCAGTCAGCTTAATGCATCCGTCCTCTGTGTTAAGAAGACCTGTATGACACGTAACTGTCATCCGTAGTGGACGGAGTTCGGAGTGCCTGTAGCAGCTTGTCGTTAACACCTGTTCAGAACATCCCGCTATGGGTTCGTACCCAGAACCACATGAACTCAGTTCACACACATCCTATTCCTCCGACCTCTTTTAATATTATCCTCTCATCTACACCCACGTCTCCAAAGTATCTTCCCTTCGACATTACCTAGTAAAACTATGTACATACATACATACATACATACATACATACATACATCCATAGTCTTCCTCGTACGTGCTCAGTATCATGCACTTCTCATATTCCTCGATTTTAACGCCGCAATAATAATAATAATAATAATAATATGATTATGAATTATATCGCTCCACGTTATTCAGTTTGCTCCATCCTTGTGTTACTTCCACTACGTCAGATCCAAGCATTCTACTCAACACATTACGCTTTACAGCCTCAATCTCCAGTCTTCCTTCAGGGAGAGTGGCCAAGTTTCGCAACCGTATGAGACATGCAGTATTGTTTTTTTTATGTACTTCAACCTTTGTACCCCTAGATAAAAACTGAAATACATATCAGTCTGAACTAAATGGTAGCATACATCCTTAGAATTTAACCAATTATTGGCATCTTCGTGCATGTAATTCTGATTTGTTATATTTGTTACCAAATGTATGTACTTTGCCACAATTCTGTGAGATCTGTTAGGTATATTCATATGATCTTTTCTACAATCTGATGATACACTAACAAATACTATTCGGTCTGGCGATCGTGCACCTTACAGTATGAAGGTAAAGTGGGAAGCAGAGAAATTTCTGGATGAAGTAAAACCACGGAACCGTGACAACTGCAGCGACTTAGAAAATGACATTCGGTTTCATCATGGAATGGTGTAGTTAACGCGAACCAACGTGGCCCAGTACAAGCGGAGGGGAAAGAGCCGGATCGCCGCTGGCGAGGTCAGTCAGTAGGTACCGATGCAGTAAAAAGAGGGTGCGCGTAGCGGCAAGTCCGGGGAGACTTGGAGATCTCATGGAGAGCTGCAGATCTAGAAGAAATGCGCGGAAAGTGAGGAAGTAATTCGTACAAAACGTACAAGCCCCGACGTTACACATTTGTGGGGAAGAATAGTAAAACCTTGTCGGGAAAAGCTCGCAGATTAGGGAAATTCGGGATAAGGTAACGTTAACAGGAAAACTCGTCCCGGATGATTAGGATCAGGTGTAAGTCCGCACGTGAATCCTTGTCAAGTATCACGAATCTCATCTGACGGCGGAGGTGGGAGTCGAGTTTGTGAGGTGACGGGTGAAAGGACTGTGAACGGATGTGGTCATCGGGATGACAATACGAGAAGTATCACAGCAAAATGGAGGTCCGAACTTAAATGGGGATTCTTGACATTATGCCGAAACGGACATCAGGATTTTAGCACATCGCGAAACGGGCGATGGCAGTCTGCGCAAAACGGGGTAAACGATATTCAGGGATGCGATGACGAGTGCTACAGCTAGAACAAACAGTACAGAGAGGTAGCAGAAATCGTCAACAGAAAAATATAGCTGTGACTGCGTTCACGGCGAAAGCGTCGGTCAGTAACACCGTTAACGGGCAATGCGGTAGTCTGTACACTAACAAAAAGTTGATTCATTGAAACTGCGGAAAAATATCGAGGATCTGTAGGACATAGTGTTATATGCGTCGGAACAGTGCTCTGACGAGAGAGAGGGTTATAGGATACCGTTGGAAACAAAGTTCCAAAGTCTGTGCTGTGCCGATAAAGAAATGTGTATTGGGATTCTGTTTCGAATGAAACACACACTGAGCCCAATTTTTCGCTGACGCTAAAGAGTGCATCCTGGACGATGCACGATCGGGGGTAATGAACGTTGGCCTTCGCGCCAACATGCACACGGAGTAAGGCTTTGAGTAAACTAGGTTTCTGGAGACAACGCCTACTGTGCCTTGGCAACGGGGTCGTACATACAGTGAAACCATGACAACACAGTGCGATACAGTAGAAGTGTAGGGAATGTGGGTCAGGAATTACACTTACCAGGAAGATCTGTCAGGCTGATGCTGAAGTGTTCAGACTTCTGCGTACCGATATAAGAGAAAAGTTGGGCAATGCATTGAACGAGACAATGGTGTCGGACATGTCGCTGACCGAACAACGAGGTCGAACACTGCGCTGATTTAAAACGGGGTCGGATACTGCTAAGGTGGTGCAACAATTGTACCGTACACTTACCGTTTCAAGAGAAGTGTTCAGAAAAGTTACACTGCGTGCGGCCACAAGGTTCCAGGTCAGAAGGTAGTAAATACGTGTACAACCCCATATTCAACCGAAGTAATGCTTAAAGAGAACGGAGAGTGATAATGCTTCTCTTTGGTAATGGAGTAAGTAAAATATGCTATTTTGGAAGGAGCATGAATCTCTGACAAAAAGGAACAACACAAGAGCAATATTTTACATATGGTGTAATGTAACATAAACTGAACTGGAAACAATTACTGTATAATAATGTATTTTCAAAAGATGTTCATTTTAAAACAATGCTGCACAGTGGTATTAAAAGCGCAGGATATGTTGCACACGTAGGAGAGAAGAGAAATGCATCCATGGGATGTTTGAAAACCTGAAGAGGCCACTTGGGAAAATTGGCATAGATCGCAGGATATGCAGAGTGATTCAGGAAGAAAAGTCAGTATTTTGGCAGGCGACGACAGTGTCGGTCACTATGAGAAGAAAGTTCATATGAACATGTGTCTGAATAGTTACTGAGATAGAGATGTTTGAATCTGCATACCTAACTCTGTTAGATTTTTGTTTCTGTGTTTGGATGAAGAGCAGAGTTTAAAAAAGAAAGATGGACACACGAGATGAGTTGCTCTCTCAGATTTTGTATGCAGGCATAGAGAAAAGCAAACAACAACCGATCTTCACACACGAGATGCAGAACGCATTGCGATTGATGGATTTTCAAACATTTATTGTGAAGTGTAACAAATTCACCATTTCTTTGTAACAAATTTGTTTTTTAAACATTAAGTTTAAAATAAAATAAAATTAAAAGTGAGTAATTTATCTTTCTTATTACCACACACAATTTTTTTTTGTATCTGTACATTCAAACAGTTCTACTTTATTAACCAATCAGAATTAGATGCATGTTTATATGAACTTCTTTTCCTCATTATGACCAATGGTATCCCCTCACAAACTACTGACATTGACTCCTGACTCGCCATGCATTAAATGGATCTTAATGTGAGGGTGTAGACTAAATTTATCTGGCTCAGGGCAAGTACCAATGGCTGGCTTTTGTGAACATGGTAATGAAACTTTGCATTCCACAAAACATGGAAAATTTCTTGACTAGCTACAAAATTATTAACGTCTAAGGAGGGCTCTCTTGCACTGAGCTGATTAATGCATAGAGGTACCATCTTCAATACTGCTGAAAAACCTTGCATTCTCTCCACATGGTGTATGTCTCGGTTTCATAAGATTCTCAAACTGAACAGTGAACATTTCCCAAAGCACTGGTAAGTGACTGGCATTTGTAATGAAGACATACTGTCTTTCTGTGAGCTCGGATCTGAATTTTCAAATATTATTTTGAAAAATTTTAGGCTTCAAAGGATAAATCGCTATACAAATATGCAAAACATCTGCCAATTCGTATCAAGTGCAGCTGCACCCCATAGTTTTATGCATATTATTTCCCTATAAGATGACTAACAACATTGTGCGTATTAATGCTTCATAACAATCATTGAAGTTATTTTCATGCCCAGGGATACGACAACAACTACATAAAACTTTGTTATCAGATGGTTTATCTATATTTGCCTAGTTAAGAAGCAGCTGTTACAGTGCCATCTGACTAACTTTAATGTTATTGGGTAGATGCGGACCTGTCAGTTGTTGATGTCACAGAGGTATGAGATGGATATGCGATACATACTGTAAGCGTGATGGTACTTTCCCCACTATACCCACCAGGGTTGCCAGCTTATGGGAGTTCTGTCACCAACCCACCCCACCACAATCTGCCTTCAGTAGTGAGTGAAGCAGCATATAAACAAACTTAATGCTTGCATAAATTTCAAATTCCATAAAGTAACAAATTTATAAAGAGAACAAACACTGAATAAAAAACACTGGTCAGAAAATACAGTATACCAGAAAGCAAAACGAAGTACCATTTACATTGCATTCCTGAAAATGATTGTGTTTTGGGGTTATGGCTGTGTTGCCAACACTTCAGACTATTATGCTGCCTCCATGCTCATGGCCCCAATTCCCATTCCAGCAGTGGCCCTTCCCCCTAAGTGACCACCATTTTGGAATTTGACAAAAGTAACTTGACTGTATCATTAAACTAATAACTTTGACTCTGCAGAAAGAATGAGCACATTCTCCAAGGCGCTGGCTGCACTGCCCACTTCCACATGATACCAATATCAAAAAACAAAATTAATACCACTAGTGCTGCTGAATCAGTAATTTACATTTCACTGTTATGCAGAGACTGAGAGAGGTGTTTCACTTAATGGTGTCAACTGCTATAACATTCCTGGTACATGAATGAAATATGGGTGTGGAGCATGCATGGAATGATAGTGAATGTGGAAAAAGTGACATGTTCAGAATAAAAACTGTCACAGTGCCATTCTGTCCATCACAGGTCCCACACAGACTAGCCTGGGATCAAACCACAGGTTCCTTGACATGCAAAAAATATGTTCATAGTCCACAGTGAGTATAAAGTAGAGCAAGCAGTGTTTGTGCCATACTCTCCATATCAAGACTCAAATTACCTCAGTTCCCAAAGGCAACTAATCAACATTTATGTTTCTGGCTCACTTGCAGACTATGAATAAATCACGTTATGTGCTGTACTGTGTCTTTTAACCAAAGAAATTCATCAGATTTATTGAAACGTAAGCCTTTATCGTGCTGGGTAGGGCATTTAAATTTTAGCATATGCTTAATGAAAAACATTTTATTTTAACAGAAAAAGAAATTATGAAAAAAATAATTTTGTGGAAAATAAAACAGTTATGCATTATGTCTTAAAAATGCAGTAAATTTCCTCCTTGCCTAATATACAAAATGAATTACTAGGGGTGTTTTCCTGTATGCATTGCCATGGTTGGGATTCAGAACAGTCTGTCATTAGATGCTTGGCAGCCAATAAAGCAAAGTCATTAAATTTGTTTACATTTATTGCAAGGCGTTCAACACATTTACAAATGACATAACTCAAACAGGAACCCACACTACTGGCAGTCCCCACCTTTCATATGTAACTTGTTCCAAAAACGTGCACAAAAGTCAAAATGCATGAGACTCAAGCAAGAGACTTATATGTTAGAAAGGGGATTCTCTTCCCATTGCTTAAAAGTACATAAAATTATTTATTTATGGGCAAAAAATAAAACAGTAGCACCAAAAATTATGGTACATTCATGTATGAATTCAACCAGACTTAAGTGTTGATGTTTCCACCAACACGCAAGCGAATATCCTCCACACTTCCGATGACTATATAAGGGATGGCCAATGAAACTGATACTTCATAAGCAATTGGTAACATTCACAATGTTGTTTAAAAAAACATTTCCAAATGTTGCGTTACATTACGCCATATCATGCTAAACACTAAATGTGTATTGCCACCACTATGATCTATTTCAGCCTTCTTCCAGTCATTATTCAAACTCAGAGCTTTTCCTTGAATTACTGAAAGACTCACTGCTATGTTCCTTTTTTTGGTGCTGGTCTGTAATCCAAAATGTTAATGATCGCTACATTTTCTCCATCACTACACTCACCATTCAAACATAATTTTCAACAAAATATTGCCAGCATAATGTATGTATATATTAAAATTTGTCCTTCTCATTCACAATTGAATGCAGAGATGACCAACTCTAGTTCAATGAGCATCCGATTGAAGCTAAAGCTTCGCCGCTTTCTGCGTGCGTTATAATTTCCACCTTTGTCTCAGAAGTGTTGGCTTTACTGACAGATAGCATCAAAACTCAAAATGTTCGTTCATCAGGCATGTACAAAAGTCTGAATTCGGCATACAAATGACGGATTATGCGTGAGAATTTATAACATACAAAAGCATGGGTTGTACGGAATTCAAACATCCAAAAGTCCATGATTTCCTGTACCTTGCTTTATGACAAAAGGAAGCACGCTTTAATAATTTCTCCTTATTTTATATCTTGTAACTATTGGAAACAATTATATTTACATACCAGAATGTTGTTATTTAAATTGTAATGCCACTAGTCCCTTGACAGTGACTAACCAGTTCTCGATTATTTACAAATCGCTGTGAGTCTTAAAGTGTGTTATTGTACAGTATCTCTCTGCTAAGACTGTGCCCAAATTTTGAGTTTTGGTGCCATGATTAACACAAAAAACAATTGTCTTGTATCTAAAAAGGTCATGCAGTTGAACCAATTCCTTACAAATGTAGGATGTGTACAATCACTGCCAGCCACATAGTGTAATAACAGGGATTATTTCAGTGTCATTGTCACACAAAACTAAGAAAATGACTTTACACTTACCACCACCATGAGTGCAGAAACCCCGGAGGTTCTCCTAATGTTATATTTTTCTCCCATCTTATCTGAAAATTGAGCAGGACAAAACATATAAATATCAGTTTATTGCAGGAGGGGCATTTTAGCAGAATTTCAGACTACATCAGACTACTGGAAGTGTGACATGCTTTCTACTAATTTTTCACATTTACAACTCTTTGTTTCCATTCCATTTTAATCAAGATATTCTACATACTAAGTGTAAGTTACTTAAGTTCCTTAAATTTAACTTATGCCTATACATTGCCATGGGGGCCGCGAATGTTTAAATCCTCTAAAAATCCCGGTTGGCTGCGGCAATTCAGTGGTTGTCCCCTCTCTTTCCTGTAGCCGGAGAGAACACGGCGTCCCACGCTAAACCCAGTATTGATTTTTGTACAGGATTCAACCCCTACCACCACCCTACTTCACCCCCTTTCATTCGACTTCGCAACGCCGAACAGTTAACTAACATTAAGGGCTAGCACAATTTTACATATCATGCAACTTTTCCTATAAATTCAACCATTTTGTACGTTTAACTAAGCAAGACAACACTTCAACATTTGCAACTTTTCCAACATACACGTATTGTCATTAAATTGCTCGTGTAATAATTTTAGATTCCTGCTCTTTCTAATAATGCAGGCATGGAAAGGTCTGTGCCTGAAACCAGGCCTTCTGTGCCAGCATGCGGAACAAAAGTTGTTCAGCAAGCTAACGACCTAGCACTCCCTGCTTGCAGGGAGCGTTTACACAACGAGATCTCCCCCCCCCCCCCCCACTCCCTCCCCAAGTACCCACACACCCCTTTTCTATTGTCAAGTGGTCTAACAACCAAAAATGTAATGGAACATTGTGGTTTGCATCCAGGTCTTTCCTACTTTGGTAGGGTGGGTTAGGAGAATCATACTTTCTCCCCAAACGTATCCACACCACGTCCCGTCGGTAACTGGGCTAAAATACAAAAAACAAGTGAAAATCTTTGGACTGCAGCCAATTCTATACCGCTTTCATGCACTAGGGCAGGCAACCGAACGTACACAATTGTTACTTTCAAGCAGCAGAGCGCATACTGGCCCTGGGTTCGGCAGTCATTGCGTTTTGGATAATGTACTTCAATTTTACTTCATATTAAGTTCAGTTACAAAGCCATATGCTTATGTACACTATATTTAATTGTAACAACATACCTCTGACAGGAAGGTTTGTGCAGCTTTTTGAGCTCCTACGTGTAATAAATATTCGTACACGTATAACGCTAACCTAGAAGGAAACACACGTTCAGTTAATAACAAATTAAATTCTTTACTACTGCAAAACATTATGTATTCTACTTCATCACACTGCACAGCTGAAGCTTTAATAATAAACTTTCACCAATGTACAACTGATCTATCATTTTATATACTCTTAAAGATAATAACTGCTCATGCAGTTAAATCAATTTTAAAAGTATTGCTTCAAAGCGTTCCGTTTCGTATTGGTTACACAAAATGCATGATGGCACATCAACTATGTGAGGACTTGAAACAGTCTCTGCCTGTTGAGAAGTTGCTTCAGACTATTCGGAATAACACACTATGGCCCGTAAATATACGGGACCAAACAACAATCTTACGGTATTACTTGCAAGATTTTCTATCATTAATATCTGATACCAGGAGTCTTTGAAGACACACTGAAGAAATGCACTTCAGTAAGAAATACTCTATTCCGCAAAAGGTTTGGTAAGTTTATATACCACTGGTATAGACCTCTTTTAATAGTGTATAAGTTTTCGGTTTCCAAACCGGCTATAATCCGATCAGTCAATGCAACTGATACTCGAGACGAAAACGCATTTGCAGTTATTTACAACGAAAACCCCAATGTCCAAACGAATAAGCTTTTGCAAGAATATCAATTTTCCAACATGAGTTGACTTAGTAACATATTAACATTATTTATTTTCAAACATTACAATACCCTGCAAGGGACGAGTATTCTGCGTAAACATACGGTACACCGTAGAAGTACCGGTATCACGTAACAAGCGATGTCCCATGTTTACAAAACAATGTAAACAATTCATACCAAGCCAACACTGTTGGTTTCATACACGCAAGACGGTTATCATTTTCGGAGATATCACTTAGATTTACACAGACACGTCTCAGCTGTTGAAGTAGTTACAAGTAACATACATTCCACTTCTGACACACGTTGCATAACTAAAACGCCATCTTGGGCATCACATGAAAACATCACACGATGGTCAAATTAACAGAAAAAAAGTCACCAAGTCCACGAAGGCGACACACTGCGTTACAAAACTTCTCTTTCAGGTTCACCAAACAGTTGATCGATAAGTAGAAATCACTGCTTCACAAACCACTACTATCACGCCGTATCACTTAGGCATACTTACTTTTCACGTGCTTGAGCATCTGAAGGTACAGCTGAACCTTTACCCTTCGCGTACATATTGTAGACTTCAACTGTCACGCACCTGTCAGACTACCAAGGCCGTCAGTGACCCCGTGACCATGGCAACGTCAAGGGACCTGTCAAACGCGAACTGTTGATTGGCTCTGCTGCTCATTTGGCAGTAGGGAACCTCACTACTATGGTTTGCGTAAGCAAGGAAGATAGACGATCCCCTGCCATTGGCTGAACCATTATAGAGCCCGGCTATTCCATTCACTGCTCTCTCCCCACCGATATGTGCACGATTCCTGTTTAGATTAACAGAAACTGTATTGTAGTTCCCATAATACAATAATAAATTCGTATTTTAGGAACTGGAGTCATGTTATTAAGAACGTCTTATGTCTGTCTACTAAATAAAAGTGGTTAACATTTCCAAGCACGTGCGAGGACAAATATCAAAGAGTTGATCCACTTGGGGAGTGGTGAAGTAGATACGAACAGCACGGTAGAGAGCTTGAGGCACCTGACCGGGGTTTACTGCTCCACCAGAAGTCAATATCACAGATTTTGTCCCAAACTTTGCTATACGGTTTTAATTTTCATAAAACGGAGTCTTGCAAAAAATGCTCGATGAAATTCAGCAAGCAACTATAGTTGTATGCAATAATTGCTTGCAGAATTGGTAAAAAACAGATATTTCTTTTTTATTTTCTTTTTGCGAGTTAAGTTTCACTTGCAATAGGTAATTAATAAACAGCGTCAGTTTGACAGGCACTTAGAGACAGGGCATAGTGCTGTGAGAAAGCTCAAATGCCTGTGTCATCGAAAATCACTCTCACAATTTTAAATACATACATTCTGAGACCGGACCGTGATAGCGTAGTAGGTATAGTGACTCGTTAGGTCCGAGGATCGAATCCCGGTAGGGACGAGATTTTCCGCACCCTTCCAGACCGGCCCTGGGGCCCACCCAGCCTCGTATACAGTGGGTACCGGGGTTAAAGCGGCCGGGTCGTGGCGTTGACCCACCCACCTCACCTAGCTCCGAGGTTAAAGAAAGAGTAGAGCTGTACCTCTACTCCCCCTCTGGGCCTTCGTGGCCTGTTCTAGGGTGGACTTTCCTTTACTTTACAATCTGAGACGGCGTGTGTTACCATACACATTACTCTCAAAACAACATGGACACAACTTGCAGATACATCTGAAATTTAACCTCAGCTTCAATTCACGAAATGTTTATTGTAAGAAGTCGAACGGAAGGATGGTTATAATATAAAGTAACCTTGTGTGTGCGAAGGACTGAAGGGAACTGTGGAAGACCTTATCCAAGTTCCGATTCCAGGACCACCCGCATACGAAGCACTTGCGCTAATTGTTACACAGCCACCTCTTTTAAATATAGCTCCTACTAGTCACTGTTCTTCTTTTATAACAGCAGCAGTATGGTGGTGGTGGTGGTGGTGGTGGTGGTGGTGGTGGTGGTAGTAGTAGTAGTAATAGTAGTAGTAGTAGTAGTAGTAGAATTGATTCTTAGGCCCCGCTTCCTGGGTTCGTCTAGGTCTCAACCAACCTACAGCCGAAAGTGTACCGTCAGCTTATCCTTCAAGAACTAAGCAGGTTGAACGTACAACTCGCCTCCAACTACTACTGCTGTTATAAATACGTGGAACTGTACCTCCACGCCCACGTACTTCGTCATACAGCACTGCTTAATCAAGCACATGGATGAGTTTAACTTTATAACTATAGGGCCGAACTCAGAGGTGCAGAAATTTTCCAAAATTCTAGAGCCATCCCAAAATTCTAGGCTCCATAAGGAGGACATGAATCAAGTTCCACACCGACGCCCCATTAATATTAGGCGCCAGAGTACAAAATTTAGTCTCCACGGCGACCTGGCCCCCGGCATTTGTGAACCCCTGTCCTAATTAATATTACTGAAGTAAAGAAGTCGCTATGTCCGTGTAAGAAGCCAAGGAGCAACACACATGAAGTGTGGTTAATTCATGCTGTGAACAGCAAAGAAAAATTTTGCTTGATACGTTTGAAAAACGAATGTGCGGCCGTTTATCCTTTCCGGACTAAGTAACGAATAGAAAAGTTCCCAACGTTTCTTCCCGTCCACTGGTCACTCACTAGCCGTCAGGTTCACACTGTTGTTACTGTTGCTGTTTTGCACTGTTGTCGGTAACATTATTGTTAAAATTACTATTATTATTTACTTCTTACATGCCGGCTTAGCTCTGTACCTGCATCTAGGATGAGCCATCGGTTTTGTAAGATCAGCAGAAGAAGAAAAATTCGCTTGCCACTCGCATCTAGACCAAGGCCGGCAACAGTCAGATATCTGGCCCGTGGGTACCGAGGTTTGTTCCTGTCGACCACATCCATCGAGTGTCCAAGCAAAAAGGCGTGTATTTATATCTAATTTTCTGTTAGGTGCTTTGATTGCGTGATGCTCAGAAACAGGTAAAACTTTACATTTCATTTCTTCATTCATTATTTTCTTCACGTCCACAATAATGACAACAGAACTATTCGAGTGTCTTATTAATTTCTACTATTTAATGCATTTTCAAAAAGAGTGGAACCACTTTATATTTGATGGTAACTGTGGAACATGAAGTCTGAAAATTCCTGTACTAACTGCTGCACAGCTGCACTTCGGGTTTTCAATTAATGCAGATTGTTTGTTTGTTTTATTAATTTACTTGTTTTATTTATTTATCTATCTATCTATTTTTTCATCCGCCTATACATTTGTCCAATTGTCTTTTCATTCTTCTATTCTTTTATCCATATATTTTTCTGTTTATTTGTTTATTTATTTGTTTATTTATTTATTCATTCATTCATCTATTACTTTTTCTGTTATACGTGTATGTACATTCTTTTGTCTTGTCATTTTTCTATTATTCATTTGTCTATTTATTGATATTTATATATATATATATATATATTTATTATCTCTTTCTTTCTTTTTTTCGTGTACATACGCTTTTGTCCTTGCGTCTTATTTATTTATTGGCAATTTTGCGATGTCAGCTGCTCATTTTATAGGCCTATAGCGTTAATTGTTATGGCGATCGGAATATACAGGAAAGACGTGGCAGAAAACGACCTTAGCCCAATTTTAAGTACTACCCACAAAGTTGCTTCAAGAAACTGAATAAATCCAAATAAAATCTCCTTAAGGATAGTCGGTGATCTCCCCCCCGACATTCTAACAAACTGTAGCGTTAGGGCTCAAGCCCATCCGTTCGGTAGTAATGGAGAGTTGCGTCTTGTTTCAACAGACACGTACTATCAAACGAAAGAACAAAATTGTTACGGGAGCTAAGAGATTAGGAAAGAGGTTATGTACAATCTACGTCCGCTCATTCCGTGGCTTCACAGTTGACAGACTGTCACCTAACATCATGGTTGTTGTTCGACGTGTGGACCAAACAGTTTGTAACAATGACCAAAGCGATTTAAGTCTATGGCAACCACCGCAGCTGCTGTGGACCCCCAAACGACAGGATCGTCACTGATGCTTGAACGATTGAATAGATTGGTACAGAGTGCAAACTAAAGAGAAATTGCACGTTTCTTGGATATAGAAAAATCTGTGGCAACATTTACACCACAAAAAGCAAGAAAAATAAAACTGTAGGGGTAACTAATTTAGCAAATTTCAGTAGTATGCTTAGAGAACGAACATATTCTTTTTCCAAATGAATAAATCCAAATTTAGATTTTACGCCTACTATAGGTACAATATCAAGTTATGTTTATGAAGTGATATGAACTATGACTACATGTTTCGGCCATTACGAAGTGAATTCCATATATACTGCATATAACGCATCTCAGCATCAATACACCTTAAAATCCTATTCAGTTAGATGTCTTTCTACTCCCCTCATAGATTCAGTAATAATAATAATAATAATAATAATAATAATAATAATAATAAATTTAATGTGTAATTGTGTAACTTATAACATATAAAATGGCAAGATATAAAAAATCAATAAATATGATTAAATCAAATTAGCTATTTTTTCAACCAGCACTTTAATGCACAATTCTGTAAGCTAAGTTACACTTACTGATTAGCCACTTCAACGCATTTCGACGCACAAGGCGCCATCTTCAGGCGTCCACCATATAATTGTTCGATCTTCTTGCAGGCCAGATGGATGTAAACACAGTCCAACCGTGTAAGCAGAAAACAGCTTTGCACCAAAACACAGTTTCCGTATATTCTTAAGGGTCATTTGATGGGAGATGGTTAAAAGGCATAGCTTATAGAATTGTGTATTAAAGGGTTGGTTGGAAAAATAGCTAATATGGATGTAATACACGGTGTGAATAACAACAAAAATAAGTGATTAAATCAGATCAAAATTAAGTCTTACCGTTTTGAACAGTATACCTTATGCATTGCAGCTTTATTGTCGAGTACACAATATACAAGGTGGTTCAAATATGACCGGGACTGATTTGTATGTAAACAAGCCGCACTGCGCAGCAGCTGTGCGACCTTGAGAGAGTGAAGCCACA
>JGI20166J26741_11436697_pt1 | contig 13723 bp, 10 predicted proteins | sample TergutCu122P5_FD_26741 | JGI IMG/M metagenome (IMG submission 26741)
CCAGAAATGTGGTGTTAGTGGGATGATGTGGAAAAATATTGTAGAGCCAGACAGGCCACAGATGACAATACAATATGCCATATGCATACTGAATGCTGGATAACTAAGGCTACAAACACACACACGGAATATATAATACTTACTGCTTTTCCATGGCAACAGTGGTTGCACAAACATACCTCAGTGTTATGTTATACATATGTTGCCTGTTATTGTTTTACCTTTACCATTGAGGATATGACATCCAGTATTGCTGTAGTTTTTTGTCTGGGTTTGTGTGTGCCAGTTTTTAATATTTCCTTCCTTCAGGAATGATGGTCAGGAATTTGGTGGATCTATCTACCAGAAAGTGAGCCCGAAACTGGACGCTGCTATTGATTTAAACTGGACTGCAGGATCAAATGAGACTAGGTTTGGTATTGGCTGTCTATACGAGTTGGATCAAGATGCTTCAGTCAGAGCCAAGGTCAACAATGTGAGTCAAATTGGTCTTGGATATCAGCAGAAACTCCGTGAAGGTAGGGTTGAATAGTAAGTTTGTGGGAATAATTTTGTAGCGCAGAATCCAAGTGTTAAAAGTGGTTTATTTTATAGAGTCCTTTATTAAGTGGTAACACTTGCTGGAGATCTTCCAGTACTTTTGGTGGTACAACTTGAGTGAATATTGCACTTCATGTTGAAAATTTTGTTCATTCCTTATGCCATCTGTCTTTCTGTGTTGACCTTCTTGGGATTCATTTTTTCAATAAACACATGGTAGTTTGTTTTCACTTGGATATTATATAAAGCCTGTTTAATTTTATTTTATATTATACCATGGAGGCAAAATTTATGTGCTGCATGTAGCAGTTTGTTTTTGTTTTATGCAGAATGTAACATTGTACATTACTGTGGGAATTGTAACTGACCATTGATCTCACACTTGCTATGATGTGAAGTTTGTCTGTAAACATATGACCCTTCAGCTATGCCAGCTCTTGCAATGTTGAAGAAGAGTTAGGCTGCATTAAGGGCTAGAGTGTTGGACTAATGTCAGTGACATTAAGCCCATTGCAGCTAGTGTCATATCGCAGTAGCCCAACAGAGATAACTGTATTTCGCTCAATATGTTATGTTTTGTTATATTTCACAAGTAATTGCACAACTCTTCATTTGCAGGAGTTACGGTATATTTGTCAGCCTTAATTGATGGCAAGAATTTCAACCAAGGTGGCCATAAGATTGGTGCAGCTCTGGAACTTGAAGCTTAAAGCATTTCAAACTGTGGTCTTTTGTCAGAAAGATATTATGAAGTTTGAAGAAAGTAAAGTAATTAAACAAGATGGTGATTTTTAGAGGAACAAACTTTTGCAGTGACATTTATGATTTTCTGGAGCATGTGGTGCAATTCTTATTTGTACTAAATCAGCTTCGCTCACTTTTCATTATATGGGAGGAATGAACCTGTAATCAGACCACTGCTCAGTAAATAAATGTACTGTAGTCCAGTAAATGTTACTTGCTTCAGGTTAGGTGGTAATAGAGACATCATTACATCAAAGAAATGGAAATGTCCATTTGTTAATATTATGGAGAAACATGCATTTGATTTTGAGAGAAGTTTGTATAAATAAATTACTACTGTAATGTGTACTTTGTACATTAGACATATTGAGTGAAAGAAGCTTTTGCTTGTAGAGGTTGTGTAGACATTGTTTTAAAGCTTTGGTGTGTATAAGTCAGTATTTTCTTCAATCTTCATGTATTTTCTTTGGATGAAAGGAACAACCATCTTTGCAAGATTAACTTAAAAAATGTGCAGTGGATATCAGGAACACCTGTAAAGACCATGAGGAGCTTTTTCTGTTACACATTTGTTAAGACAGCAGTTAATGTTGCCTCTCATCAAACCCAGTTCTTAGACCCAGCTGTTTTAGACTTAAATTTCCTTAGTGTTAGTGACCATTAGTTTCTCTTAGGAAGTGTCTCATTGTACAGACAGTAAGACAAGTACCCACTGAGACTTGTCTTCAAATGTACTGTATGATCGGAGCTACCATGCTAGCAAGATGAGAAAGGATGGTGTGTGAATAGTGGAGACGTCACACTTCTGTGTTTCAAATTATTTTGTACTCTTAAGTTTTGGTGAATAAACATTTCCCATCGATCCTTCATATATTTTTTTTTTCACACAACAAAATATAGTGATTGCCAGCTTGTGGAACTGTTGTTTCATGAGAGTTGTAAAGACAGTAAACTGATACAAAACATTAGCTTTTATTTATGTAACAAATTTTTGAACACTGAAATTGCATTTTATAGTACTGTACATACAGAGTATTAACTGATTTCACTGTCACAGACTTGCATACAAGAAATGATGTGCTTAACATCGGATTTAGTGAACCATTTGCTCTTCCATGGCTTTGGTAATCCATTCTTGATCATTATTGGTTATTTTCTCAATGATCTGGTTCACCTGGTAGCACAGTGACTGGATTTGCTTGTCCCATGTTGGCAGTACTTCTCTTGCTGAAACAGGTGCATTTTTTTTAAAAGCAATGAACAAATGATCAGTATCTGTGTATTTAGATAGGAGATACATTTCCAGGGATGTGTAATAAGATGTCTCCCAGATAAGCTGTTTCTGACTTGAAATTGGTCCACTTCACACTGCTGTGTTTATATACAGTGACTGTTACATTTCGCAATGCAGCAAAACATTCAGCATAATGGAACAATACCAGATGCCAGTTGTATTAGTTCATCAGTCTAGTGACACATGGAGTTAAATCCCTGATCTTTATAGATATTGAATACAATTGTAATCTTCATATAACTAATACACATAGTGTAGTAAATTCAGCTTCTTATATGTAAGCTTTATATAAATAGTACACCTAGAAAGAAATACAGCCTGTTCTATAGTGTGGTAAACTCAGTTTTTTACATGAAACAAATGTCTTACTTTCAAAATGAACGATGGAGTCTATCTGGTCAATATATCCATTCATTCTGCCTTCAGTTATCATCTGACTTGCAATTTTTTCAGCTTTCATTGGAGGAATTTCCAGAAGGGCTCCTAATTCTTCAAATGTGATGTTGTTATATAACTTACTGGCTGATAACAGATTATGTTCTGTTACAGCCCGTTCCAGAATAGTGGAACCTGAAAATAGGGAAAGCAGGCATACATTTTCAACATCATCACTTGTTTAAGTGATATTTTTGTATTGAGAAATTCAAGAAACTGTCCAATACTCAGGTTTCATTTTTTCCAGGCAAACATACATGTCATTTTTAAGCGTTTTATGTCACAGTGCTGTCGGTTCCTTAAGGTTACATAGTGTCAGTGATAAATTGAGTGTTGGTGGAATGATACTGACAGTAAACTGAAGAATTTGGAGAAAAATCTGTCCCAGTGCCACTTTGTATAGCACATCCCAATGGAGGACTGAACCTGGCCTCCATGGTACAGTGATGTTGACTGCCTGTTAACCATATTTTGAGGAGTACTGTTTCACCAATCACGGTACAAAAGGCCTCTGTTTTAATAGGAACCTGAATTACTATTTCAGAGCAACAGGTCTAACTACTCAATGTCCCATTCAAGAATTCTATACAACACATTCTCCTGTTATGGAACAAAAAAGGGTTCTGTGGAAGATGTGGACAGCTGACAAGGCATTTCCTGTGTGCTATAATCAATTACATGATATTTTTGATTCAGACACTTGTCACAGCAGTATCACAGACCATCTGTAGTCGAAGCCTTTTGATGGGGTTGCAGCAAGTTTCCAAACTCCTGTAGCTCTGATCGTCTAATGATTCGATCAAGATACATTTTTTCCAGGATGGAATATGCTGGCAGTTGCTGACATCGTTCGTCCTTAAACAGCGTTGCTAGCATTCGACTGCGCTGCTGACCTAAACAAAATGAGAATGACAAACTGTGACTAAATTCAGCTATATCGTGCCTCCAAAGTTCTCATTTTTTAAAATGAAAAGTACAATAAATAAGCAGTTGCCCCCTATACCAATAAAACTGACATCCACATACCAGCTGAAGCAAGCACTGTACATATTAAAGCATTTCGCAATGCTGTCATCCTTTCATCTTCATGAATGATTCCTCTGTATGATAGTTCATTATAGCGTTGTGCAGCTTCAATAAATTTACGACGATAATCCAATACTCTGGCATAACATACTTTGTAATATATCTGCAGCTGTTCATTTTTGGATTCAGCCTGAAAGTCAATTTCAAGCACAAGTATTTTATTTCTAAATGATAATTTTAAAATTATTTCACCAAAAAGAACTTTCTTTTAACAATTACCTGCAGTAATGATGCTCTGTTTATGTATGCCTCTGCTTGCACCGGATCATCATTCTCCAGATACAGCCTTGCAATCTTCAAGTATGTTTCTAATTTGTAGTCCACAGAATACTGCCTGTATCATACAAAAATATTAAAAGGAAAACATGGTTGAGGCTTTCTACATCCCTTCTGAGCTGATGGTACTAAACTAAAAATCACTCTCAAAATTTTATATTCAGTGATCATTTACTGCCTTTCATCACCATTGTCCTCATCCTGGTACATATGCCTTCCTTTCCCATCTTTTCTATTTCATACTTGTAACCTTCCTGGGACAGTACAAACAATGTGTATTAGATTCTAAGTGACAATCTCAATCTTGGTATCACTGAAGCAATTTCTACAGGAGACAATGTGTATTAGATTCTAAGTGACAATCTCAATCTTGGTATCACTGAAGCAATTTCTACAGCAGAGCTACAGGAGACATTAGGTACAATGCCATATAAATCATGAGCCATTATGCTCTAAACCAGTAAGGTGTGTACTACAAAGTGGACAGTCATCGACTACTGATAGTGTTTTGACGATTCTTTCTGCCATGTCCAGATAACTGAAACTCTAAAAACAGAGTTATACTAAAATAATAATAAAACCAATTTACATCTAACACATCATTTTTATTATATATGAGGCTACGTGTTTCGGCCCTTATCAGGCCTTCTTAAGAATCAAGTCTACAAATGCTGCATACATGCTGGGATCCCAACTATGTTTACAATTGGTTTTTGTCAAATATATCCAACAATTGATTAAATAAAACTATGAACTAAAATTAATTAAAATATTGGCTACGTGCTTTTTGGATGTCTGTATGTATAAATGGTCACAGTTTGTGGTAAAATCAATTTTTGTGAGGAATATTTTCATATATACATACGGACATCCAAAAAGCACATGGCCAATATTTTAATTAACTTTAGTTTAACTTATAGTTTTATTCAATCAGTTGTTGGATATATTCAACAAAAACCAATTGTAAACATATTTGGGATCCCAGCATGTATGCATCATTTGTAGACTGATTCCCAAGAAGGCCTGATGATGGCCCGAAACATGTACCCTCATATACAATAAACATGATGTGTTAGACATAAATTGGTTTTATTATTATTTTAGTATAACTTTTAACACATCGGTATGTCCTCAATCAAACTAAAGGCAGAGAAACATGAAGCGCCATCCAATATCAAGCCTATTTACATAACTTTATTTACACATAGTACACATTCTAACAACAGGTGTATCTGTCATTGTAAATATCCTCCAATACTGCTTCCCCAATCTACAATTAGCTCCTGCAAATTTACTGGCATGAATAATATTATTCTTGTAATGTTTCTGTGGGTTCTTGCATTACGGATACTCATCACCCCCTTTATCACGTTTACTTTTTGTGAACAGTGCAACATGAAAGCATAACGGGTATTTTATGATTACTGCAGCACCACCTTAAACTTAAATGCATTGTAGAGCCATGAACACTGAAAAGCACATAAAGCTTGCATACAGTAATGTGACTTGTTTGGCTTAAGTGGAAGAACTATGGGTACGACACTCCTTCAGACAATTTAGCAGTAAATGTGGAGTAACATCCCACAAGATCTGAATCTTGAATTCTGAGATATGTAAAGTAGATGTTCCAAGTAGTGCAGCATACTTCTGTCTACATTGTTGCTGCTGTCACCATAGCTGCAACTGGCCCAGGGCAGTGACAATATGATGATGATGCAACTTGTGGGAAGTCTATGCCCTGATAGAGTTAGCAGTCTCCCTGTATTATGCTAATAGCAATAAAAGCTCATCAAAATTCTGAACACTGTAATATGTGGCTGTTGAATATGCTCCAACATAAATTATTTTCACAAAAAAATATACTACCTTCCAATGTTTAATGCAGTGCTTGATGACTTACTTTTGTCCAGTTTCCAAAGGAATTCCAACCAAGACATTGGCTGCTTCTCTCCAGCTTTGTTCACGTTCATAAATGTCTGCAAGGTGCTGGCGAATACTTGCTACTTGCTCTTCAAAAGAGATTACACGAGGTTGTACCTTACAAAAAATTATTTCCATTGTAACACTTCCAAGCTTTCAGTGACAGTAAATATAATTATATATCTTAATTATGAACTGGGAATTCATAAATCACATTGCTTTAAAACGTATCTGTATATTTTTCTTATTTATAATATACATCCTATTTGTATGCTACTACACTGAAACCACGGAAAGAAGCCCTGTAGACGAAAGTGCTCAACGAATGCTACTTTCTATCTAATGGGAGTACTGAAAAACAAACTGGAGAAGGAAGCCTAATAGTTCAAGAGAGAAGGTAGAAAACTTCTGGCTCATTAATACACAGCAACCATACATGATTTAAAGTCCATTTATGTAGTGCACTCAGCTACTACATTATGATTATACAAGGATGATTTCCAACAACACAGGGTAATTACCTTTTCTAGGGTGTAGTGTGATACGGCTTTAGATACAGGATCTGAGAGCACCGTCAGTTGTGTGCTCACATCGGTCAAAATTTGTCGTGATATTACCAAACTCACGTTCTCATTTACAACTGAAAAGAATTGCAGTATTCGTATGAGTAATACTGTGATAAGGATTTAAAGCTGGGGTGTCACACATACATAATTTCAGGTCTAGGATTTGCATCTGAACGCAGGTCATACTTGCTTCAATGAAGACTTTCAACGTTTCTGTTAAATCATCTCTTGATGATGTTAATATTGCATCCAAGAGAGAGCGGTACCTAAAACCAGATGTAAGTTTTAAGTAATTATCCATCACCACAAACACTATGATCAAGATCAAGATTAGGTTATGTTTTAAGTACAACAACCAATTAACTAATTATATACACAATCCTTCATGTTCGTAAAAGCCCCAGTGTAAATGATTTATATTTACGTAAATATCGAGAAATTACTTTTCTGCTTGGTCTTTATGAGAGCCACTGGAATTTGACAAAACCGCTAATTGCTGCCTTACACTGGTAACAGTAACCGCCATGTTTAATGTCGCGTCTGATTCACGAAAAACCCGTCTGATTGGTTAGTGTGCTATTCACCGCGGAAGCTGTAAAATAGCGCAAAGTAGATATGTCCTGTATGTCTTACATTCTTTCACATTAACTGAAGAAAAATGCGGCACCGGACCGATAAACTCTATAAATTCATAACAAAAAGTGAATGAGTGAATTGGATCGACCCTAACGTGACATTTTCTAGAACAACGACCTTTGGGTCTTTTCATACGCGGCGGTCCAGTGCATTATGGGACGGTAATGGTGGGCGCGTGATTTTGAACAAATACAGGATGCCAGCTCCAGATACAGGTAAAAAGGACATATGTTGCTATCACACCCACTTATTTTGAAAATTGAAAAAAGCACTATCTAATGATAATTTCTAATAAATGACATAAGGTTTTTGAGCGTTAGTTTTACAAATTTACGAAGCTTTAGGACGTGCCCCCACCCTTTCTTGCTTCATCTTAGCGCTGAAATTTAGGTCTGTTTCTAGAGGTTAGCTTGCCTTGAAAACAAAAATACGCGGCCGAATGTGAATGTTAGGGCTGTATGTGTAAGTGAAATACATTGTGCATATGTCAAACTGTAACGAATTGGTCATAAATATGGAGCAAATGATTGTAGTATATCATAATGTTTCAAATTTCCCTGCCTTGCTGGCAGAAAATGGCGCGTCATTTGAGCTCGGCTGCGTTGTTAGCCTTGCGTAAATGGCGCTTAGATGATGAGCTTCAGTGTCGTAAAAGTTATCGTAAAATAGGCTGTCTTCCCGTTTCAGCTCAGTTCAATGAGCTTTTCTGTGAATGTTCGTGCGACAGCAGCGTTTAACATGAAGATGCCACACTGAAAGTGATATTTCTATGTAATCCAGTCTTTAAATGAATGCTAGATATACGTGTAAGACTTGACAACATATTTATACATGACGGTCGTATAAGGTAACAGTTTATGTGGTTGTTGTAGTTTTATGGATTGTTTTGAATTTCCTGTGAGGAGTATTATAAAGTCATCCAGATGTCATGCATTAAAGTAGTTCAGTGAACAGTAGAATGTTCTTAAGTATGCTATGAAGACCTTGAAATTATAAATTATCTGTTACACTTGGACGCTCAGTAATAAACCACTTTGTAGTAAACTTCATCAACTGTTGTTTTTATGTTAAATAGGCGGTACAAAACCCCCAGGAGGGGCACGGGCAGTTGTGGAAACACTTGGATTGGATGCTGGAGCCCTAGGGGATGGAGATCTCAGTGCTCTCACTTTGCCACATAACAGTGATCAGTTTACATCTTCGGAGCTAGAGACATTGGTCAACATTCAGGCAGAACTGGACCGTCTTAACTCAACAGTTGGAGACGAGAGGACATTAGAGGAGGAATTAGAAGGTGGTGGAGACGGCTTGACCGTGGGTGAAACTGTTGAATCTGTTGTGACCGTTGTGAGTGAAGACCATGGGCGGGGTGATGTGGCACATTCACCTGAAGCCATCTTGCCTGAAATTATGGAGGAGACGACAGCGGTGGAAGATATGGACATGCATGAGATTGAAATGTCTACACCATCCCCAGAAACAGGGGATCCATTACAACAACAAGAAATCTCAGCTAAACAGTTTACATCAGTCAGTAATAATCTTACATTCACATCATCCACAGTGACTTCAAAAACTACAGGTTCTTCAATTGTAGTAATACAGTCTCCTGTTTCCTCAAGTGCCAGTGTTACCACTTCACCAAGTTTGACTCCTAAACATGTGACAGTTAGTGCTGGACAGCTTGTGGGAAAGATTGCTGGAATATCCAGCAATGTTGCCATTAGTTCGGTGCCTCAGTTTCAGTCTTTAGCTCAAACATTAGTTACAGCCAAGTCTGCAGATGGAAATATTGTTCAGTTACGCCCTGCTAATCTAAATAGACCAGTTATTGCAACAAGTACAGCTGGTAATCTTACAGCTGCAAATCTTCAAGGAATAAAACCTCTCCAGGCCACCACAAAGCGCCCAGCCTCTGGAACAGCAGGGCAGATGAGGAATGTTAGTAATTATATTTATCACTATTATAGCTGTGGTGGTTGTTGAGATGAGCTCATTGTTGTAATTTCATATAACAGAAAGTAAACAGTGCACTGTTAAATTTATTTTTAAATTCAGTAGGTTATGAGGATGCTTAGGGCCTATATTGACCTTTTTGTGATAGTTCATGAATTTTGAAATGTTGTGTATGGCGTTCATGAGTTACTTACACACATTAGGTCTTACACATTATCGTGAGCAAACACAGTCTTGGAAGAAGACAGTCCAACATAATCCTTTGAAAGAAAGTGTTATTTATCATCACTTGAGATTGTGAATCAGTTCAGCATGCAGGCTGTTATGTATCATCACATTTTGGTAGTGCTGCTTGTTGAGTGAAAAGATTGTGCATAGTTTTTCTAATATTACCTAGAAGTGGGCATCATTATTGTGGTAAACTAATATATCTTTTGGCAATATGTAGGGTTAACCCCTCAAAGTTTCTTTGGAGACCAATAGATTTGAATGTTTAACCTGAGGATAATTTTAAGTGGAGGACATTTAACTCTGGTATATAATTATATAATTGATGTTGAATATTAGAAACAGAAAACATTAATTTGAGGAACATTAAATGGGTTTTATATTGTTTTATGCAAACAGTAATGGGTGTCAAAATAGCTGGAATTCAGAACATTTCAGAACTGAGTAAGTTGCACTTGCTTGCATAATTGCTGATAGTTTACAATACCACTAAAGAGACTATAATGCAAGAAAAGTAATCTAGCAGTGAGTATAACATTACGGATAATCCCCTGAATAATTGGTGAATCGAATAATTTTGTATGTGGTGTTTCAGAGTAAAAGGTTATGGTTGTCAAATGTTCAGTGGAATGGAATTATATGTTAAAACTGTGTATGTAACTCATTATGGTTAATTAGGTAACTTGAGGAAGAACTGTGTACCCAGAGTAAGGATTGGGTACAAGATGTTTTTTTCAGTTGTATAAGCTGTGAGTGAGATGATATTTTATTATTTTTTAAATTATTTAATTAGTTCGTGTCAATTGCATTACCTGTTAATCAGCAAATGGAAGAGAATGGGGTTGTTAGCAAATGCAAGAGAATGGGGTTGTTAGCAAATGCAAGAGAATGGGGTTGTTAGGAGGGTTGTTCTGAATTAATAAGGCTGTGCTTAGAACCTGCTATTTTAGAGGAAAATGGCAGAATGGCAAATCATATGTGGTGCCAGCATTAGTGTACCATGTGAGATAGTGTTACCCATTGTTGTTGTTTGTGAATAAGTGTGAATGAGAGGCAGACATGTTTACATCTGCATGGTGATAAGTGGTTGGAGCTGTGGGAAACCCTTGTGCAGTCAAGGTTGATATTTTAAGCATTTCATATGGTACAGGAAGTTTTTAGTAAGGAAAGCCATATTTTACCTGTCATGAATCAAGATATTGTTTATCCTCCCGCAATGAGGTATTGATGAATACATCTACAGTTACAATTTGAGAAAACTGATGGTTGATTGAACTTACCAGCACATTTTCAATTTCAGTAGGTAGTACACATGCAGTTTGCATAAACACAGGGATGGAACAGGTGTGCTGCTGTTTGAATGGTTGTTAGTACTGACTGTGTGACTATGTGTCAAGATCTTAAATGCCATTTTGAAGAACTTGGTAATTAATTTTATCACAATATCATTACCACTGAAAAATCATAAGTGTTTCATTGCAATCCTATCCTGCTACCAATGAAGAGAGCAGTCAGTGGAAGATGGCATTCTGTGATATAGCCACACAACAAATGTCTGAATGTGTGAAAAGGTGGTGATGATAATGTTTTTTAGTAGCCTGCTATCTTGTACTGGCATGCAGTGCCACATCAATTCACCGGCAATGTATCATGCTGTGCAGTCAACTCACACATGACACTGCAGCTTTTCAGTTGAAATTACAATAGGAACAGCAGACCACAGACTCTTCCTTGTGATGATGTGTTTCCTATTTTCTTCAGAAAACAAACTTCATATATCCCATGTTTGGCCCTTTTTGACTTTTGGTTCTTTTAGAATTGAAGATAGATATCAGAAGCAGACAGCTGTCTTTGAGAAATGCATTATAGAATGTGAAGGTGCAAAGTGAAGGGTTTTGACAAAGAGTGATATAGTCAAATGTTTTAGTGATGTGACAGTCAGTGGGATTAGTGCATTGTATTCCAAGATGGATTCTTGGAAAAGAAACATGTTGGTACAAATGATAAAGTATATTGCAGTGCTGTAGACACACTTGTTTTGGTTGTCAGTAATGTGTATAACATTTCTTCGAGATGTTTCTGTTTGGTGTAGGCATTGCATAATGGAACATAAGGAAAGCATTTTTAAGTTTACTTGGTTCCTGAACTTTGTTCCTTGAAGTAATCAAGTACATTATCTTCAAAATACCATAAAGCAAAAACATAATTTGTGACAGCTGTTCTGTCTTATTGTTATTTGTGTGTGTCAACATCCAATTTCTATCTATGTGAAGAAAACAAAAGTCAGTGAATAGAGCAGGGTAGCAACAACAACAAAAACAGGGCATTCAGAAGTGTTTTTTTGTTGCTTCGTATAAGAATCTTTTTTAACATATTTCAAATTATAATCTGAGCCTTGTGGCAATTTTATTTTCTGTTTTGTTCTTCATTTATCTGGAAGTGTTGAGGAAGTTTATATTCTTTGTTCCATTTCAGCTTCTATTGTAAATATATATTAATGTTAATTGTTGTGTGCAATTGCAGTGAAGCAAAATTATTAAGTTTTAATTTCCTTTGTGTTTCTTGTTTAAGGTATATGCAAAAGTAATTATTACTGGGAATCAGCAGGGACAACAGGGCCAGCCTGTCATGCTAGCAACATCTCAAGCTGGAGAGACTTTTTGCAGTGGTCAGCCAATTAAAATCATCAGTGGTGGTGGAGCTGGCCAAAGTAATGTTTCTCTTCTTGGTAGTCCAACAAAGGCAATCACATTAGCGCAAGCTCAACAGATGGGCCTCTTGTCACCAGCCAAACTCCAGCAGATTTTACCATCATCTCCAGCCAAACAAGTTAGTGTTGTTTGTATGCATTTTCATTTATTATATGAGTTACAGCATTTTAAATAAATTCTTTTTATGTATCCTTGCAGAGTATTATTGTAAACAAACTTGTGTCTCCTCCTGTGAAGTCACCTGCAAAAATAACAATGATGCCAGCTTCTACTGTTGTAAAATCTCCTACGAAGATACTCCCAGCTCCTGTAAGTGGCGTGACACAACTGAAGTCAGCAGTGACCATTGCATCAGCTGTTGGAGGAATTAGTGGGGCTGTTAATACAACTGTGAAGCCACTGCTTAGTCCACAGAAAGTCATCATTCGACAGGTAACATTATTTTTCTGTATAGTACATTAGAATAAATTTTTAAAACTAAATGGTGATGGAATTGCATTAACATTGTATTATCTCTGGAGTTTGTTGAGACGGACATTGTACCTGTATTAATGCCCTTTCAACCAGTATTATATCATGTTGTGTATTGATTTCTATAAAGCATCCTATGTTTGCAAGCATCCTATTAAAGCATCACGGATATTCCTAGTTTATTGTCTATGTCTACTACTTAATCTATTTAATATGTTTTTATATTTCTTGCTGTGCAGGGCTCTTTGAAACCTGGTACAATTTTGACTTCATCTGCTGGAACTGGGCAGGTGATAAGGATACCAGCCACTCAGAATGTAGTTGGAACTTCAGGCAATATAGCTCAGCTTCAGATACCAGGTGGAAGACAGGTAAGCTTCTTATTGTTTGGGAAAAATTCTGCCAATTACAGTAAAATGTCGCGTTAACGAATGCCAGTATAACGAAATGTTCAGAATTGCGAAATTATTTTTAGGCCCTTTCACTTTTCCCTATTTAATGTGTGTTAAAACATTTCATTTTAACGAATTTAGAACTTTCAGTGTAACGAATTAAAATTTAGCCTTTTTACCTATATTTAACTTTATTTTTCAAAATATAATTGCAATTTATCCTGTTTTATAATATAAATATTTTTACATTATTTTATTATTCAGATGATATGGTAGCCATTTTCCATACATGTACGCGATTGGTCGGACAGGATATCGATTTTAAAGTAACCAATAAGCTTTGTGCATCTTCCAATGCAAGAAGTCACGCTGTTGGCTGAGTAGGAGCGCAAAGTTTACAATCAACCAATGAACGTTACGATTTCGTATCTCTACCTTACTATTTCGTTTATTCACGTCGCATCACGC
>JGI20166J26741_11436919_pt1 | contig 13719 bp, 8 predicted proteins | sample TergutCu122P5_FD_26741 | JGI IMG/M metagenome (IMG submission 26741)
TACGGTACAACATCCCAGAATCAAGTCACCATCATTAATAGTGTGCAAACAGATTCACCAGTTTAACAAATTAAGCAATAAAATTTAAAATTTCGCCTTTGAATAACTTTATTTTTGATACACAAATAAACGCCCCTTCTTTCCTTCTGATAGAAGGGATAGTACCACAATAACATGTATGATAAATATTTGTTTTTTTGTAATATTAAACAACAACACGTGATTTTCTTCATTAGAACCAGGGACAGAAAACCTACAAAGTCCTTCTAACAATTTATTTCATTCACAGTATTGCCAGTGGTTAACATAGACAGGAAAGTAATAACAGAGCAATAAACGGCAGTGAATAGAGGAATTCCTATCAGTTTATCAAAAGCAATAAGGGAAAAAGAAAGCCTATCCTAATACAGACATTGCGCTCCATCATACAGGTTGATACCAGGTCGAGCAGTGCGTTACACGACCGGTAAATTAATTTCCGCATCGCACAAGCTATTCTCTAATAAGCAAGCAATTCGTAACGCTCGCGTCAGCCAATTTTCTCATGTACGCAGATTTTCATGCTGCTTGCAGGCATTCACAGTACTTGCCAATCGACAGTATTTGAGGCGAAGGACATTCAACAGTGGTAATCAGGAGAAGACCAAGTATTTCCTTTGAGAGGTGTGAGATTGTCGAAACCGTGTTTTTTAAGAGTTCAGTCCCCTGTGATGTGAGGCAATGCAATAGAATAAAAAAAAAATTTAAAATACAGAGAGACCTAGAATTTCCTTGCCGAGGGTTCATTGCCGTGTCCAGCAGAACAAGCTATTCGACTCCAATTACCGCAAAAGTTCAACACATTGCACATCATCCTGTAACACATTAGAGTGTTTTTCCTTTAAAATGAGAGGATTTTTCAGAATCGGCGAACCCACAACAAGAAGGATCACCCACTGTAGGGTGTACACAATTACATATTCAATGTATTGTCAATATGGAGGTCGTCAGTCCGGTTTCCTATTACCAGATGCGATATGCCGAGACGACAAGAAATTCTTTTAAATTGTGTCACACAAACGTAACCCTCAGGAGGACGGCACTGCAAGTGAATCATATGTAGCAAGTAGAGGAGACTTAAGTTGTCAAATGATGTAGCAGGAGTGAATTGTTTTGTTGAATGATGCTGTCAATTTATAAGTTTACAGACTGTGTAGTTTGGGTGGAAGATGAATGAAATGTGAATATGGAGCAATGGTGAAACAGACTATACGAGGGGAAAACAGAAGTACTCGGAGAAGTGCCTGTCACAATTCAACATATGCCACCGCAAATCAAAAATGAATTGGGCTGTGATCAAATCCGAACACCGCGGTTACCGACAGCCAAATAACCACATGAGACACTGTAAGGCCATAACCTCTGCAGTGTAAACTCTTTGATACCTATTTAGATTGCTGCATTCTTGGACGTAACGCCGAGAAATTTGATAGAAATCTACAAACATTTCGAAGAAGGTTTCTTCACACATATTTTACCCTGAAAATGGAGGCAGAAGGCTACTTAGAAACGTTGTTGGTTATCTACCAAGCTACAGGGCGTCACATCTCAGAATACAAGAATATTAACAATCACCGTTTTGGAAACCTCAAGTCTCACTTCTTTGTGTTGATGATAGGAACAAAATTTGCCACTATAAATATTTCGTTAGGAATAATAAATTACAAAATACATTTCTATTGACGTGGAAAATATGAACAACCATTAAAATGATTTTGACTAAAATTATTCACTGGCTTCTATCCTAATTGCTTGTTTCACAATTCGACATGTGAATAAGTTAAGTAAATTTCCTGGGCAAATCATTAGGTACTTACGTCATTGTCAGGAAAAGGAACCATCGATCCACAAAGCACCATATCAGACGTAAACATTGACATAAATCAAATATTTTATCCATGTTCCAACAATGGTTGATTTACGTCTGAAAATTCTATTGGAAATGGGAGTGTAATAATGAATTAATAATGCGTCCGTCTCACCTAACACATCCAACCAATAATACCGATCACTGAAAGCACGGACGGGCGTCAGAAGTATCCGTATTTTGTCACCGTGAAGTTCTATTCATCGAGTTGCTAACATGATGCACATAGAGTCGGCACTAATGTAACAAATGTGCAAAGGAGGATAAATTTACAGATAAAGGATATGTTCCAAATAAAAATAAAGTTTGTTGTTAGGCACACTTCAGATGAATAATTTCTCTTGCCAAACGTTTATTAAAGGATCCATATGACAACGTTCTGTCATTCAGTCAAAGTGTCCGCTAGTCGTTGCTTCATTCGAAACATACACATTTAACAGCAAACCTCGTCTGTACGGATGTGACGCCTTCATCACGGAGGAGCATGGCGAAGAAACAGCGTGTTTAAAAAGTGGAAGGCACAAGAATTGTGGAATTAGAAACTAAATGGGAAGATACATCGACCATCATAAATAAAGTACACAGGATACCGCCACTGAAGGCAACTGTTGACGATAAGTATTCCTTATGGGGTTGTTTAACATTTATGAAAATAATTCATTGTTTATGGCAAATTAATGACGTAATTTCACTACACAAATATGAAAATGTATTTTCTTGCATCAATTTTACCAATGTATTACGTATGTAAAGTAATGGGCTTAGCTCCATTTTCCTACAGCAACAAAGTTTCGGTGCACACGAAACAGAAGAAGTCAACTAAAGGCCTACTGTCTCCAAACGTCCTTTGGAGCTTTTTCGTCTTTCTCATTCAACTCACTGGTTTCATGTTGCAGAAAATACACTTCATCCGTCACAGGACCAGACGCTTTATCAATACTGACAATGTACAGCACGTGTTGTGCTTCCCTCATCGGAGCTTTGTTCAACAGAAGGAGGATGGAAATTCTAATGATGAACTTTAGTGCTATCGATCACATTCTGTTACAGGAAAATTGTGATCGTGTCTACAAGAAAACGCGACAGATTTTAGTGTGAGAGTTCTCATTGCGTTTTCCTCTGCTTATTGGATTTTATTGTTATCAAGTTTATGTTTGGGCAGATGGAACATCATATATATTTATTATTGCTAAGGACCTGGAAAATATTTCAAATGTCATTACGGTTATTCAGTACATAAATATTATGCAAATCTTCAGGCACAGGTTTCGAAATCTCAATCAAGAGCTCGCTGAGAGTAGTGACAGTAAATCTCGCATATCAGATCACAGCCTAATAAATTTTCAAAGTGGCATAAGTCGTCTGCATATCAGGACAACACAAACTGCAAGTACAGCAATTAATTTGACAGATGTACCGACAACACAAAATTACATCCTGCCCCACATTTCCGTGCCAATGAGCAATACAGGACCAGATGAAGTGTCACGGATTCACACACTCAAACACTCAAACTTGTATGATATCACATACTCTATCAATGGAATCTACGGCTACCATATTACTTTGGAATTGGCTTACGATTTTATTTCGTTCGTTTCATTCTTGTACTAGGCCCTGTAGGCCTTATCGAATGTAAAGAAGACCGGAGACCGTGCCCTGAGGGGAGAAGTAACAATTAAGTTGGAGGTCGCCTGTGGCCTGTGCTGGGTAACACAAAATCTCGTTAGAATACTCTCCATTACGGCTTCTTGCTTCGCGGCTGGCGAAGAAGCTCGTCGAACTGGAACTGTGGTTCACAAATTACTACTTCATCAGTCACTACTACGAGACACTTCGACAGAACTTCAGCTCTTCTCAATACAACTCCTGAATAACAAAGTTGAGTTTAGTGCTAGTGGTTTCTTTCCTGTCAATTAAAATTATGTTAAAATTATTATAATACAGTAGTGTAATTTAAATCATATAAAACAAAATATCTTTAAATGGTGAAACAAAATATCTTCAAATGGTGAAATCTCAGCCAGGTTTAATATAAGTGTTCAGTCCTACATATTGTGCCGCTGTGTGTACAACAAGAACGAACACGCTGAACAAACCTTGACACATAGCACAAATTATGTGTCAACATATGTCTCAAAAACAGTATGAAACACGGATCAAATTATCTAATTGAGATATGCAATTCCTATTTGAAATAATTTTCAATGCACGTATCGGCAAAACAGAGAATCTTCTCCATGGATTTTCTGGACATTGGAGCAACTTGTACAAAATCACTCGAAACAAAAGGACAAATTTCGTCTTAAAAAACACATAAACCACACAATATACACACGACGTTTCGAAACCTACAGCTTTGTGAGGAAGAAAGAACATATGAAAAATACTGATGCGTGATACACACCACGCTCATCCCATTTCGCGTATTTAAACATCGTCATCGTCCAGCAGTCCTTCTTACGACAGGCCCATACCTTCTCCCAAAATGAGTTCTCCTTCTCGATTCTTTAAGCATATCCAGTAGCAGATGATGTTTTCTTCCCTGTCTTCCCGTTCCTTATTCATTTCCTTCAATCGCGAGTTTCTCGCAAGATGTGACCAATCCACTTAGACTTTTCCTTCATTCTTTGTAATACTTTTTTCATTTTTCACACGTTTGGTCAAACTAAGCTTCTCGATCCTTCTCTAGCACCAAACTTTAAAACTTTCAATGTATTGCTGATTCATTTGAAAACACTAACGATATTTGGTGCACTTCACTCTTTATTAATTTTAAGTTTTATGGCGTGTATTGGATCTGTCTGACTCAGAATACAGTCCAGTAGCGGACTATTGTCAACACGTCATAAACTTCAGGTTTCATGTAAGTGGAGACATTTTATTGATCATATGATCAATCATATGAAGAAGAATTCGACGTCCAACCCAGAACAATTATCCGTACTTACTGAAATTCCATGGTTTAGAATAAAACAGTTTGAGAATTTGAAGAAACAGCCTTTTGATTCGGTGTAACCGGTATTATGGTATTGAACGACGCTGTGAAATGCTAAAACCACATAACCTCAAGGATATATGAATGAGTATTAAATACTGAAGGAATTATACTAAAAAGGATAAAAAGAAGTACTCGAACATATGCATATCCCAGTGTTATTTTGCCCTCCACTATTCCCACGTTCACTGTCCTGTGATTGTTCCCAGTCCTCCAGGGTGAGTGGTCGGTCATGGTACGGCTGACCGGACATTTACCTGTTTGCTAAGGACGAAAATGTATTTTCCTTTCATGTTTAGTCTGACCCCTCAGCTTCTCCAATACAATCACAACAGCCCCTGATAAATTACAATGTTGCATTTCAGAAACATCCCCAAGTTCAGGCGTTTGGTTGCACACTGCAGCCTAAACGCTCCACGGTAACTGATTATTTTGCCTGGATGCTGCATGCAGACATATCCTGCTACTGCCTGCAGGCAACTTTCTCTAACAGTTGGTTATTACAAATTTCCTGAATGATTGCTCGCTGATGGAAAAATCTACTATTTCCTACGTCACCCTTTTCCATACACATGTAACCTCTTAATTATCACTTTTTAACTTCATTTTCCTCCACTCTCCCCCTTCGTCACACACATACAAAACACTAAAGAAAGTAAGATAAAATAATTTATTCAAACACAACACATGTAAAATCATTAATACATATTTGGCAACATGTTTCGATTCTAGTGAACCATCTTCAGGCAAACGATATTAAGTATTGCCCTGAATATGGTTTACTAGAAACGAAACATTTTGATAACTATGTGTTAATGACTACATGCATGTTGTGTTTGACTTAATACATTACTTTATCACATTGTGTAACACAACTGGATGGCTTCTATGAAAACTAAATAAAGTGCACAGACATAAGTTCTCCCTATTGCGGCTACATACATGGAAAGTCATTCCCTCTAAAGAAACTCCGCCAGTTTGTTCACTGAACGGATTAGTTCTACAGGAAGTACTCATTACGCAGCTATCGGCCCCTCTTACTACATCTGAAATAATATTTTTAATAAATGACTTCTTCCTCTAATATCTGCAGGACTGTAACCTTCTGGCGGATGAGAATAACAAAAGAATATGGTCGTAGAGCGGTTATTCATCGTGCTGAGCATGACCTTTGACACACACCAGGAATGAAACCATAAGGACAATTTAGAAAACTCGACAACTCGAGAAGTAATTAAAAACCGTTCTGCACAATTCAGTAGGCTAACTGCGAAAAGACACGACTCAGACTTAATGCGAGAGGGCTGATGTTATACTAATATCATAACAATATTTAAAAGGAAAGAAAACGGCGTTGAAGATTCCTATATTCTGGGATAGGACCCTGTGTCACTCGGTATTCGGATACAGACAATTCGAAGCAATTTAGCGTCCGCAGTGTCAAAAGTGTTTCTTTTACGGCATCACTAACCTTGAATATGAGGACAATATATTACTTCGAAACAAGGATCTAATTACCCAATGACATGACATCATAAGCCAGAACAATAGAATCTTGTGTTTAAATGCTGATAAAACCTCTAAACTCGCAACATTAGGTTCTGTCTTTTAAAAAATTACAAAAGTTTAGAAAGAAGATTGTAGAAAGGTACGAGGGGTACTGATAAGTCCTTAGCCCGACCAGGAAGGCAACAAGCTACAGCGACCAAACTCGGGATTTATTCAACATACTCCCCACGAAGCCCAATACACTTATTACCCCTTGCTCTAACTTAGCAAGCCACTCAAAAAAAATTCAGAATATTGTCCGTCCAACCAGGTCTCCGCGGCAGAAATGACCTCTGCGTCGGAATAAAAATGGCGACCTTTCAATTGTTTTTTCAGTCCAGGGAACATGTGGTAGTCCGAAGGGGCCAGATCCCGAGAATAGGGTGGGTGATCAAGATATTGGAAGCCCAGATAGGCCAGTTTCTTTTGGGTTGCAAGTGCCCGGTGAACCGGGGCATTGTCGTGCAAGAATGACACCCTTGGTGAACCTCCAGCCGCGTTTTTCCTTCAAAATGTCCTTCAATTGCACCAACAGAGATGCGTATTGCTCCGAGTTGATAGTTTGTCCCTTTGGAAGATAATCAATGAGGAGGATGTCTCTTGCTCCCAAAAAATCGAGGCGAGAATTTTCCAGCGGATTTTCCACTCGGAATTCTTTGAGGCACTTTGACCCGCTATGCCGCCACACCATTGATTGTTGCGTTGTCTCCGGGTCATAGTGATATAATCAGGGTTCGTCCATGGTCACCAATCGCTCCCAACAGGAAATCATTTGGATCGCGCAGAAAAATTCCCAGAATTTGCTCAGACGATTGGCACCATTGAAGTTTTTGACCCGCGTTCAGGCATTTCGTGACCCACTTCGCGAAGAGCTTCCGCATGTCCAAATCTTTACGAATAGTGGACCCAACCCGCTCACGTGAAATGCTCAGTTACTCAGCTATTGATTTAGCCAAAATCCGGCGGTCTTCGAAGATTAGCTCGTGAAATTGATCAATAATCTCCGGGGTGGTTATTGTTTTGGGTCGTCCAGGACGAGGCGCAACACAGGTGGAAAAATCACAACCTTTAAACTGGGTCACCCAGTTTTTGACGGTGGCGTACGATGGTGCATGTTCCCCTAAAGTTTCTATCAGAATGCCGCGAGTTTCCTTCGGTGCCTTGCCTTGCAGGAAAAAAAAAACTTGATGACAGCTCGCGTCTCGATGTTGTTCAAATCGCGCGCGTCGCCTGACATGCTTCCTTTCAGCCTCTGTGACAAGAAAAGACTTGTAATTCGGCACATGAACAGACGCCTCTTTCCAACGACACTATCGATTCCATCCTACGACATGGGGAAGTATGTCGGGCTAATGATTTATCACTCCCCCCCCCCAATAATCAGAATAATGTCGTAGTCAAATTTTCGATTTTTATAAAAAAAAACCTGAGAACCAATAAAAGCAGATGATCAAAGTACGGACGTGTTAGAAAAAGCGGACCATATAAAAAACCGGAACATACAAGGTAACAACGAACAAGCAACATGTTTCCGAGGTGCCGATAATGGGAAAAGAGCTAAGGGAAGACATGAGGCGAGGGAACTTTATTGAAATTCCGAGGGAAGACACGATAGGTTACGAATTTTATGCAATATAATGCAAAATTACCATACACGAAATACACGAGATTTTACGTCCGTTTCATCGAGACAAAAATTAAATACAGAGTTAAAATACAGAGCGAGCTAAAATTTCCTTGCCGAAGGTTCATTTCTGTGTCCAGCAGTACAAACCATTCGATTCCACCAACCGTACAATTTCAACACATTGCACAACATCCTGTAACAGATTTGAGTGGTCTTCTTTTACAATGAGAAGAATTCCAGCGTCGGCGATCCCTCAACAAGAAGGACCACACGCTGTCGGTTGTACACGACTGATTATTCTATATAATGGTAGCTGGCTTCTGTTCGTGGGCCCTCAGTCCGGTTTACTGTCACCAGACACGATGTGCCGAGACGACAAGAAATTCGTTTAAAGTGTGTCGCACATGTAACAGTAAGTAGGGTGGCACTACATGTTAATCACATGTAACAAGTAGAAGAATCATAAGTTGTCAACTACTGTAGCAAGAGTGAATTGTTTTGTGGAACGAAGCTGTCATTTTCTAAAGTTACAGATTGTATATTGTCGGTGGAAGATGAAAGAAATGTGAATATGGTGCAATGGTGGAAACAGACTCTAAAAGGGGAAAGCAGAAGTACTCGGAGAAGAGTCTGTCCCAATTCAACATTTACCACCGCCAGTCACAAATGGATTGGGCTGTGATCATATCCGACCTCTGCGGTTACAGACCGCCAAACAACCATCTGAGACACTGCACGGCCACAACCTCTGCAGTGTAAACTCTTTGTTACCTATTGAGATGGCTGCATTTTTGGACGTAACGCCGTGAACTTCGATAGAAAACTACAAACAATTCGGAGAAAGTATTTTCACATACTTTGTACCCTGAATATGGGGCAGAAGGCTAATTCGATAAGTTGGTGGTTATCTAACAATTTACGTGGCGTAACATCCCAGAATACAACAACATTAACCCTCGCTGTTGCAAAACTCAAGTCTCATTTTTTGGGTTGTTGAAAGTAATATAATTTGTCACACAAATAATTTGTTAGCAAATACAACATACAAATATATGGACGTGGAAATTGTAAATAACGTTTAAGGTGATTTTGTCTAAAATTACCCAGTGACATCTGTCCTAAACACATGTTTCATAGGTATTTACGTCAGTAAAAAATTAAATTTCCTGAGCAATTCAGTTGATACTTGTGCCATTATTCGTTAAAGGTAACACGAACTTCGATTTTCAGAGCACAATATCAGACGCAAATATCACAATAATAAAATATTGCATGCGTGTTCCAAACATTCATTTATGTCTGAACATTCCATTAGAAATGGGAGTGAATGAATGAATTCTTAATGCCTCCGCCTCACCTGATATTTCCCACCAAAATTGCTGGTCATTTAGAGCACGGCCGAGCGTCACAGCTGTCCGTATGTTGTCACCGTCAAGTTCTATTCATCGAGTTGCTAACAGGATGCACATAAATTCTGCTGTAATACACAAGTGCGCAAAGGAGGATAAATTAATATTTGATAGATAATTTCCAAATAAAATTGTGTTTGTTTGCTCTTAGGCAAACGTCAGCTGAAAACATTGCTCTTGTCATGTATTAAAGGATCCATATGACAACGTTCTATCATTTAGTCAAAGTGTCCGCAAGTCTTTGCATCATTCGGATTATACACATTAAACAGCATACCTCGTCCGTACGGATGTGACGCCTTCATCACGGTGGAGCATGGCGAAGAAACAGCATGTTTAAAACGTGGAAGCCACAAGACCCGTGGCATTAGAAATTAAATTGGAAGATACATCGACCATCACAAGTAAAGTACACAGTATACCGCAACTGAAGGCAACTGCTGGCGATAAGTATTCGCTACTGGCTTGCTTAATATTTATTAAACTATTTCATTATTTATGGTAATTTAATGAATAATTTCCTTACACAAATAAGAAAATGGATTTTCGTGCATCAATTTTACCCTTGTATTACGTATGTAAAGTAATGGGCTTAGCTCCATTTTCCTACAGCAACAAAGATTCGGTGCACACGAAACAGAAGAAGTCAACTACAGACCTACTGCCTCCAAACGTCCTTTGGAGCATTTTTGTCTTTCTCATTCAAATCACTGGTTTCATTTCGCTAATGATTTGGAGCATATATTACGATTACAGAAAATACAATTTATCTGCCTCGGTACCAGACGCCCTATCAAATATAACAATGTACAGCACATGTTTTGCTTCCCTCATCGGAGCTGTTTTTAACAGAAGAAGGATGGGAATTCTAATGATGAACTTCACTGCTGTTGATCACATTCTGTTACACGAAAATTGTGATCGTGTCTACAGAAAGACGCGTCGGATTTTACTGTTAGAGTTCTCATTGCTATTTCCACTGCTTATTGGACTTTATTGTTATCAAGTTTATGTTTGGACAGAAGGAAAATCATATATATTTATTATTGCTAAAGACCTGGCACATATTTCAAATGCCTTTATGATTATTCAATACACAAATATTATGCAAATCCTCAGGCACAGGTTTCGAAATCTCAACCAACAGCTGGCTATATGCTGTGACAGTAAATCTTGCATATCAGATCACAGCCGAATTAAAGTTCGAAGTGGTATAAGTCGTCTTCATATCAAGATACCACAAATTTCAAGTACAGTAAATAATTTGACAGATATACCGACAACACAAAATTACATCCTCCCCGACATTTCCGTACCAGTGAGCAATACCGGACCAGATGAATTGTCACGGATTCACACACTCAGGCAAACATATAGTGATTTATATTATATCACAGAATCAATTAATGGAATCTACGGCTACCAAATTACTTTGGAATTGTCTTACGATTTTGTTGAGTTCGTTTCATGCTTGTACTACGCCCTGGAGGTAATATCGAATGTCAGGAAGACCGGAGAGCGTAATCTGTTGAAGGCCGTCGCTGTCCTGTGCTGGGGCACGCAAACTGTCGTTAGAATACTGTCCATTACGGCTTCTTGCTTCGCGGCTGGCGAAGAAGCTCGTCGAACTGGAACTGTCGTTCACAGATTACTTCTTCGTCAGTCACTACTACGGGACACTTCGACAGAACTTCAGCTCTTCTCAATACAACTCCCGAGTAACAAAGTTGAATTTAGTGCAGGTGGTTTCTTTCCTGTCAATTTATCACTTGCATACAGCATGGTGGGAGCTGCCACAACTTATATTATAATTCTATTTCAATTCAAGTGATTTCTCGCAGTTTCTTATAATATCTGCACGCTCTTTTTATTTCCGCTTATATCGCCTTTTCACGCACTTTAAATACGTTAAGTGTGTTACAGAAACAAGGATCGACACCACAGTCCGATAACGTCATTGTTCCAAGTGATGTACAGTTTTAAGTTTAGAGTTTTGCTGTTAAAATTATATGTATTATTATTTTATACGCTTCAGGCCATAGAAAAAATGGACATAGTGTTCGTCCAGAAAACCTGAAGAAAGAAGTCAGAAGACTTTGGCGTATGCGGGAAGAAAATTTTAAAAATGTTGTTGGAGAATGTGTGTGTAAGAAAGTGGATTCGATTATGTGCTTAGCATAAGACAAGGGATGGAATGCATTAAAAGTTGTGATAAAGCTTCGGGTTCAATATAATTCAGGCAATTTCTTGAGTAGCTGAGGAGCTGTTAGCTACTCAAGCAGGGTTTTAAACCATTTATTTAGTTACTAAATTTGTTAACCGCCATACGTTTCAATTCCTAATTTATTAAAAGGCAAATAATTAGATTAAGCACATGTAATATGCAGCATTTCTGTAAAATTAAACAATCCTATATGTAATTCATATATAATGAAAAGTAGATGAGGTTAAAACATGGCAAAGTCTGGTATCGTTAACATGCAGACGATGACATAGGGGAAAACTTATTTTGGTTTGTAACGGTCAAATATACATAAAACTTGTACTGTACATCTTCCGTATTATTGACACACAAAACAATTCTATCACCAAAAAATTGCACTAATTCCTGAATTAAAATCACAAACACATGTTTTGACTGTTATTTATAGCCATCTTCATTGAGTATCAATATTTAAAATTTATATAGCTTTACTACAAAACTTTGTCAATTGTAAATGCTAAAATATATATTGTGCGCATGCCATTCAAACATCCATGTGTAGTGTTATATTAAAATTATGTTAAAATCATTATAATGCAAGACATTTATTCAAATTATATTCAACAAACATTTTTAATATTGAAATCTCATCCGTGTTTAATATAAGTAATCCGTACTACATGTTTTCTCTCTGTTTACACCAAGAACGAACAAGCTGTATCTAATGTGAAACTTATCTCAAATTATGCCTCACCATATATCTCAAAAACTGTACGAAACATGGGTCAAACTGTCTTATCAAGATATAAAATTTCTATTTTAAATACGAATAATTTTAAATAATTTTCAATGCACTTATCTGACAGAACAGAGAAATTATACTACGGATTTTCTTGACAGTGGAGCAACTTTTTAAAACGTCACCAGTAAGTAAAAGGGCTTTTTCCGTCGTCTTAAAAGACACGTACACCGCGATATATACACAAAACGTTTCGAAAGCTACTGCTTTCTGATGAAAAATGTAGGGTTTTTCGAAACGTCGTCTGTATATAATGTTGTGCGTGCTTTTAAGAAGATGGAAAATGTCCTTTAACTTACTGGTGTTGTGTTACAAAACAAAGGAAAACGTGTTTTACTTTTATATCCGGTTGAAAAAAGTTTGCAGCTCTCTCTGCGACACGATTAATGGAACTCTTGCTTCGATTTTTATTCCTCACAAATGGTAAATAGAGTGAAAGGTCACCATATGTAAGGAAGATTATGAAATTATCACGATAAGTGTAGAAATGAGAAGGAATAATACAAAGTGGCTGCTATCGATAAAAGAGTAGAGTTTTATAGAAACACATTGGAGGTTTCTCGTCACGTGAAGCAGTGTTTGGTGCATAACATTCATCAAAATTTAATACTAGGTCATATGAATTACACTATAAATAACAACAAGAGATAAAGAGTGATAATTCATGAAATAGGACACACAAATCTATGTTGCTTTGTACGGTAAGCACTAATTAGAAAAAAAAACAGAAACTGTACATGTCAACTGTAATATTAAATTTTAATTTTAGATTAAAAATCCCGATGTGCAAGTGCAATGATACATAAAGAAAAGCTGCTGAACATGTCATAAAATTGTGGTATAAAAGCCACAATGTACGCACAACATAAAGTAATAAAATGTATTTCATAAAAATGCAGTGCTTTGCACGTGTAATTTTAAGTCAGTGCGAGCACATATTAACACTTAGGCTACTAATGTCATATATATATATATATATGGAGCTCCTAGTAAAGCCAGAAATGCTAACGTCTTATATATATGGAGCTACGTTTGGCAACGTTGAAACAGTCTCTTTCTATCTGCTGCACAATGTTTCAACACTGAATCAATGCAGAGAGGTTTCCTGTGTCACATTTGTGTGTAAACACTTTTCCAGCTAGCTGGCAAACTGTTTACACACAAATGTGACACAGGAAACCTCTCTGCATTGATTCAGTGTTGAAACATTGTGCAGCAAATAGAAAGAG
>JGI20166J26741_11437030_pt1 | contig 13716 bp, 9 predicted proteins | sample TergutCu122P5_FD_26741 | JGI IMG/M metagenome (IMG submission 26741)
TAAATGGCTTAATCGATCTGATGGCATAACAAGCCTTATTCATTCTAGATGTTAGTTCACCAATATGATTCTTCCAGGTCAGAGTAGTGTCAATAGTTAGACCCCAAAATTTTAAACTTTGCGCAGTAGCAATTTTTCTGTTACCAAATAATACTTGCATATTAATCAGTTCTGCTGGAATTTTATCAGTGCCTTGTTATCTTGTGTCTTTTTTACATTTCAATAGCTGTCTCATCTTCAAAGGCACTGGTCTGAAGCACTAGCAGCTCTGCTGACTGTATTTCAGTCTAACATCATTAACCCCATGTACATTCAATAGCTGAGAAAAATGATTCCTCCACTTAGCCAGAATACTGTGGGAGTCTGTAACCAGATAACTCTTCTCATCCTTTACTATATTAGTTCCAGGCTGGTAACACTTTATAAAGTCATTGATACCTCTATACAGGTCTGTGATATTCTTGTTTTTACTGTTAGTTTCAAGTTCATTATTTTAGCTTTCAGATATTCCTTTCTTTTGTTGCTGAAATATTTACTAGCTTCACATGTTACATTGCTTATATTGTCGACATTGCTTTAGTTTGGGTGCTGTAACAGCTGCATTTTAGCCTGCTTCCTTTGATCTAAAAAACATGAACACTTTTTGCCAAAACATGGTTTATGCTACTGCCATTCATACACACCAAGAATCTCTTTGGCTGCAAGTTTGATATTCTCTTTAATGTTTTCCCAAGCCCCGTTTATGTCCTTGATATCATTTAAGTTCTCCAAAACTGCAAACCTGTTTGAGATCTGAATCTGATAATTGTTTCCTAACCTGCAGCTCACTTTAGATTAAGTCTTTCCACATCAAACTTTTGTACTGCTTGTTTACTTGCCGCTATCGAAAGATAGTGGTCAGTTTCAGAGTCAGCTCCACTGAAAGACTGTACATCAAGTATGCTTGAATGCCATCTCTTATCTGTCAATACATGATCAATCTGATTGTAAATCTTCCTATTACAAGAGGGCCAGTTGTATTTATGAATGTTGTGATGTTGGAACATTATGCTCTTAACAGCTAGGCTGTTTGATGGGTCAAAGTTTACTGCTTTAACACCAGTATCATTACTATCATGATGTAAACTGTCATCCCCAGTTGTTGGTTTGAAAATATCCTCTCACCGCAATTTTGTATTACAATCTCCTAACAGAATTTTCACATGTGACGTAGGAAAATGGTCAAAAATCTGTTCTAATTCATCATAAAAACTGTCCTCTATGTCATCACTTGTCTCTTCAGTTGGTGCTCGCACATTTAGAGCAATGTTATTACATCAGCAGCCTCTTAGCACTGTATATGACATCCTGTCACTAACAAATTTTACTGTTTTAACTGCTGATGCTATTCTGTGTTGTACAAAAAATACTGTTCCCAATTGATGGTATTTGTTTCTGTTTCCATAGAAAAAAGTGTAATTCTCTGCTCCTAGAGTGCCTCCTAATGTTCTGTTCACTCACTAAATCTAATTTATACCTTGCTAATTCCCTGGCTACTGTTCTAAGTGACCCTGACCTATGCAGGCTCCTCATGATCCTAATGCCAAATTTCATGTCTCTTTTCCATTGCTTAGGTTGTACCACAGGATCAGCCAAAGTCCAAGGCAGTTGTGAATGTTTCATAATATGGTAATTTTTTATAGTGAGGAGTTATGCACCTCACCCAACCCCAAAACTTGAGTTTCATCCTTTGTCAGCCGTCTGCGACTGTTTATTCAATATATTCGCAGCTGCCTTCCATGTTGGAGGCCATTCCTCCATCCACAACCTGAGAATGTGCCATGCCGTGGTGACAGGAACCCACTTATGGTTTAGCACGGGACTTGTTTCATTAATAAGTGTGACTGGCAAAATAGATTATGTTAACTTCCAGATCAGGACAGGGTTTTTAAACAGTAGGTAGGTGCTGACATTTTGGGACAACTGGTACACTTGCTTCCCATTATGTGATAACTGTGAAATGATCATGTATGATTTGTAATTGATACAAGTACTTTTCACACAAGCATTGTAACTTCTGTCCTTCCCCATTTTGGTCATAGTAGTGCTTGGATCTTATGTAGGCATCTGGTGTTCGCAATAACATTTTGCAATTGTACATGAAGGATAATCCTTTAATGTACAATGGTTACTCTAGGTACCCCCTGTCTTAACAATACAAAATTCTGCATGTTATCCATAACGTTCATTGACGTGTTGTGTATGATTCTCATACACACAGAATTTATTTCCCTAAACAATAAGAAACAATTGGTCTTTGTGCCAGATATGCAGTGTGTGTTCTGTGAAACAGGAATTAAATATTATTTAGATGAATTCCAGGCTTCAGAAGGATAAACTGTATGCACCTTAGCCAGGTATTACTGTAAACCCCAGTGTTGCTTTTGTTCTGTTAATGTCTCCAGTCAGCGAGAAAGGGCGGGGCAGTAACAACCGTGTGCCCATCTTCCCAACTGCCACAATGTCAGGAAATGTGTTCAGTACCCACGGCTGTCATGGGGCAATCTGCTCCATTTTATAGCATCTTGCCTCCTCACTTGTTTGCTGGCCTTTTCAACTTTGTGTCACCAGTAAGTGTTGTAGCATGTCACTGTGTATCCTGTTGTAATTGTGTCCATGGGAATATTGGTAGCAGGTCGCATTTGTTACTAACATGCATTCAGTGTAACATTAAATCAAAGACAATTCATACTGTGAGTTTTTATTTTCTCACAGCAGTGACTATGAGCACTTTGAGTACTTTTTGTCTGTGGGAATGTGATACCAGTTAGTCACACCCCTGGACATAGTAAATCTTTGACTTCCGATGTGTGTGTGTGTGTGTGTGTGTGTGTGCGTGTGCGCGCGTGCGCGCGTGTGTGTGTGTGTGTAACTGTGGGGTTTTACCTTACCATAAAACAGCCAGTGTTTATTTTTTAACTATTTGTAATTGTACCTCTTGACTGCATGTTACACAGAATGTAGTAATTGACATTAATGTTACCATTTGTATATGTCTCTGTTTTGCTTTATTGTGCAGATTTCCCCCTGTCCTCTCAGTGTTGTTATGATAAGCCTAAGTTCACAAAACTGTTATGTACGGATACTCAAAAGAGTGCAGTTTATCTCATTTTCACAACTTAATAAACAGGCAGTTTTCTGTTCATACAGCATCAGTATACCAAAATGTTGCACAGACATTTTTGTTCTGCTTTGTCAGCTGATACAAATCAGCTTTAGACATCCAACAGCTGTTTGTTTATGTCTGTATGTTTATCTTACCATAAATGTAAAGTACTTCATTTGGAAAGCTTAGGATGATCAAGGTTTACTTCTAGCTATTATTCCTTACTATACTCATGTAAGAGTGTTGTGTGTCATATGGTAGCTTATTGATTTGCTAAAAATATGAAGGAAGCTGTGCTGAATTGTTTTCTTTTTTCTTTTAAATTCTATTAGTGTTGGATATGGTGAGCTTTAGTAGCACATGTGAAAAATTTGAGTGGTGATGGTATCATTGTGAACATCTGAAACTGTATGTTATGGATGTTCCACAAGTGCAGTGTTATGAATTGTGCAAGTCTACATATTTTTAGATTTTTAACAGAAGGTTATGATAAGAGGCCCAGAAACACTGCCCTGAAATTACAGTGATTGCATGTTGCTGATCTCTCCATTCTTCCATTACGCTGTTGGAGTAATTGTGTTGATTGCTGTTCCTCTAAAGTAAAAAATGACTGGATAGCTCATATGGTCTGTCTATTCTTTCACCACACTATATAATGCTAATGTAGCTGACCGTCCCTATAATCATAATAATTGGATGTTGTTGCTGCTCCTGTAAAGTTGTAATGATTTGAGTTTTGCAGGATATAGTGTTTATGCAGCTGCATGAAATATACAGTGATTATCACTTGACAGGAAGAGCAACTAAAATCAACATTTCATGCAGTGTATTTTCCCTACAAAATGACAGTGATTGGGTGTTTCTTATGATCTTTCCATTCTCGTATTACATTTGACATAGTGTTCATGCCGCTGACTGTCCCTGAATAATAATAATAATAATAATAATAATAATAATAATAATAATAATAATAATAATAATAATAGGGGTAGTAATAGCAATAATAATAATAATAATAATAATAATAATAGGAGTAGTAATAGTAATAATAATAATAATTGCATGTTTCATATAATCTGCCCCTCCTTACACAGCACTATGTAGTGTAAATGCCACAGTCTTTGTAAAGTGACCTTCTTTGCAAGTCTTGTATGGTATGTTGATTCTTGCACTGTGCTCTAAATAGAGTTCTGTGAGAAGCTGGTCAGTTTTTATGAGCTTATCCTGAAGGTCATAAGGGGCAAAGAAGCCTATAAGCCATAGACTGATTCGGCACTGTTGTCATTAAGTTAAGCAAGCTGTAAACTTGCTCAAGTTGAGTGGTAGTATCTTCTGCTTTAACCATAATCAAGTTAAGTAACCTTGTAGCAAGCTGGCACTGCTATTATCATTAAGTTCTCAGTCTGCTTATAAGTACAACTGGCACAGTTCTCTTTTATTGTGCAGAAGCGTTATTTGAAATTCTTCTAAATTGCACAAACCAGATATGCCACAGTGCATTTGGATACTATTTTACTGATGGTTCTTCCTTACACCCCCACATCCTGAACTTGTCACCATTATTGTGAACTTGACTGCATGGTAGAGAGGTGAGAGATTAGAGCTATATGTTTGCTGCATAAGGTTTGTTCATATAATAAAACCAACAACTGCACTAATATTAAAATTATATTTTATACGCAATTTGTCATATCTCCAGTGTGTTTTAATCTGTCTTGATCATCCTCAGGGAGTTACTGAACGTCATTAAAGCATATATAAAAACATAGATGGGTTGTTAAATACATTAAAATCTGTGTATAAAGTGTCTGCGGATATTATAAAATATGTTTTTAATAATGTGTAGAACTGGTCCATAAGATGTGGATGTTGTAGTTTTTGTATATTTTTACAGTGGTTCATATCATGGAGATGTCAAGTTTATGTTTTGGTTTGTTTATTTCATGTTGTTGAAATATGTATGTTGCAACAAAAGATACTAAAGTGCTATAGGCAGTTGCACTCTCCACAACACAACTTTTCGTACGTCTTAAAAGGTTAGAGACTTTCAAAACCCACCTCCACCAGAAGGCCACCAAAAATGCTGTTCTGTCTCTATGTTTTCTTTTTCATTTCAACTCAGAACTACCAACCACTTTGCCATTAAATACTGCCAAACTATGACAATCTAACCATGAATTGTATAAGATTTGGGGTTTCCATAGCAGTTATTATGGGGATCCAGGTCTTCTGGGACATGATGTGGAACCCACTCACCAAACCACACAGCATCACATCCCAGAAGAACTAAATCCTGAGCACAAATTGTATTGTGAGGTACATCACTGATTTTAAATTAAGACTCAAGGAAATGCTGAGAATTTCTGAAACTGCAGAGCATTATACAAGAACAGATTGTTCATTATTTGCAGCATCTAATTTATTCTTCTAATCACATCGAGCTTTAGGTGTTCTATGATTACATAATTTTTGTTCCTGAAAGGTGCAATGTTCCGTATCTATTTTATTCAGGTATTTCTAGAGTACACATCATAGAATCATTCTTAATCATCCTGTGGTTGTATATAACAAATATCTATTTGATTCTATATTTTGATTACAGGATTTCTTCATCAAAGAAGCCTATATTTATGAATTCTACAAGTACTGTTAACCTACCACAACACCTCTATACTCCAGAAGCTACGTTTGTTTACTGTAAAACATTGCTTTGACTGAGAGATGTCAGTTGTAGCAATTTAACAGTATTTTTGGAAAGTTTTAGCCTGTTATGAAAATTTGTTATTTCTTGTGTTCTGGATTGCATTTTCTTTCTATGCATTACTGCAGTTTTAAATATATCTGTGCCTCCTGCATGACACTGCTATGTTACATGTAGTTCTTTTGCATGTACAAATATACAACAAAGTAAGATTGATACTTCTCAACATGACATGAGGTTGAAATTCAGAGGTAAGTGATGGATTTTTCCATTTAACAAAATTTTAAATAATTTGCAACTAATATGTTCACTTTGCTGCATGAAAATACTTTTTGCTGTGGTTATGGGGACAGGATTTCCTTCCCTCAGAATTGTCAAGCCCGCAGATATATTTCACATGTGACATATTTTATATCCTGAAATTATGCTGTGTCTTATATTGTTAGTGACATGCTCTGTGATATGCAGTTTCTTTTATGGTATTTATGATTACACTGCTGTACAAATCTTATTAAACCATGATCGCACAATAATTGTGACTTGTGACAATTATGGAAAAACCTGAACCCTTGAATCAGATGTGATTATTATTTAGTGTATGCACATAGTATGTTAAGAAAATCAGAATGGGTGCAAAACTTAACTGTAAAACATTAATTTTTTAAGGATATCTGGTCACAATATACATTATACACATATCTCCATTATAGAGACGGCATTTGTTTTTAAGAGTTACCAATTAGAAGGGATATATCTTAGATTTCAATACATGTGGTGTAGTCTACACTAAGAACCCCACCACCAGATAATATTCAGACAATTATGAATTTCTGACATTGAGTGAAAAGCATGTTCTCATGGTGAACTTATGTATTAGTGCTGCAGTAAGTGCTAAGTTTTGTGAACACTGTTTCTGGTGAAATGCTGCTTCCTTATGTCTCATGCAAGAACAAAATATGTGCTCTGAAATGGACCTCAAGATATTCATATGAAGCTCTGCCCTGCTGTGCCACAAGAATACAATTGCCTCCAACTGATAAAATACATTGGTTTCAATGCAGATAAGTCCTTGGGATTCTTAACCCATTTTATGGAATGAACATTTTTGCATGGCTGCCAAAGTTGAGAGTGAATGGTACTGTAATTGTTTAATTCTGTCCATTCAAATTTATGTATGTAGTTACTTCCACTAATAAGGGCTGGGTGCCACATTCTTACTATATGTGCATTCTTCCTTCAGTTAAGTTACTCTTTAGGTCAAGAAAACTGTCTTATTTATGCATATATACATCAACATTTTCTTAAACTGTATAGTGGCTAATGAGAGAAATCTCTGGTATTATTACTGTACTGATATGTGAAAAAGATGTAACTTGTTTGTATGATATAACCCATAGTATGAATGATGTCTTTAGCTGAGATTGGGAAAATTATGTATTGTATGTGTACTGACTTGGAAGGTGTGGTCTTAACAGGGAGCTTAGTTGCACTCTCACATTTGAATTCCATCTCCTCTTTATCTTTTCACCCAAATATTACTACCTCATGTACCATTAGTTCCCATATTCTGACACTGTAATATTGCATATGAGTGCAACATAACAAGAGAAGGAAGAAAGAAATATGCTTTATGATCCTTGACCTGAGTGACACTATTTCGTTGAGCCAAAGCATTATATAATGTGTGTATTACATATGACAATATAAGGAAAATTCTTCTTGTGAGCTGGTAAGTTACATTTATAACTCTTAATTTTAAAGTGAAAATATTAAGTCCTTTTGATACTATGATGACAAAGGCCTACATGTGAGCTTTGTATTTAGAAAATAATCTATGGAAACTCCGACATATGTAGTTTTATGTGGCAATCAAAATTTACAAGTAGGAAATTAATGACCATGACTATGGTTATTAACATGACTGCTCTTCAGTGAGAGCCATCTGTAGGTACACAATCTGTGTAGACCAGATATTAGCTCCAAGGTTTTCAGTTTAAGCCGAATGCCAACTGTTAGCAAGAAATAAATTATATGCATGGAGTCTTAAAATATGAATGAACAAATTTTTAATACAGTCTAGTATTCCTACAGAATGTTTATGAGACTGTTTGTGATACTTTAATATTTACTATTATACAGTTACTGTTTATGAGATTTCTCAAAGCATTATAGTACAATAATTGTTCTATAGATGTGTAACATTTCTGTTTGTATGATGAAAACTGCAAAGTTGGTACCTTCATGAGAGGCTTATGATCTGGGACATAGATTTTGTGTGCTATATGCAACAAATGCATTTATGGTTTTATATACAGTAGTGAATTATGTATAATAATGCTGTTGTTAATTAAACTCTTGTGGCTTATCCAGAAAAGCACATGAAATGTTACAGATTAGACTCCTTGAACAGATAGTAGCCTATGCGTGATTTCAGGCTTCCACCTCGAAGTAGCAGAGAACTGTGCTCTTCTGGGCTACTACGCAGCGAGTAGTGGTAATTTCTTACCGACGTTTCGAGACAATGGGACCGATAGGTTGTCCCGAAACGTCGGTAAGAAATTACTACTCACAGCGTAATAACCCATAAGAACGCAGTTCTCAAACAGTAGTCCTTTAGCTAATCAATAAATTCGCCATATGATACAAGCCGAGAACAGGCATTATTCTGATGATAAAAGCCCGCCGCTGGTTGCTGTCCAATGACTCCTACTCACACCTACACCACGACGGTTTCTAAGGTTTAGTGTAATATTATTCTCCTATTTATGACTAATCTTCAACGTAATGCCTCCCCTACGGGACTTTGACCAAAAATAAGCTTGCATTTTTCTTTTCCGTTCCCCCAAGCATTTATCGCTAACCGCATATTATTGTTTGTTGCGGCGACGGAATAGATCACAGATTATATATATACGGATTAGAAACTCAATGATATACGGTGGCAAACAAAGATTGTGCTGCCATCTCTTTGTCATTACATAAGTTACAACTAGATACTTTGATAGCAGCCACAGATTATCTATTATAGCAGCGCTCCTCTGGCCTCTAACGAATGATATGACGTAATCCGTGCTGTACACTTGTTCGCCTTTTCTCTAATCCGTGGTTGGAGTCGGATGCAGGGCCGTGAATGTAATAACGTTTGTGATGAATCGTCTTGCAGGGTACAGCTGAGGTGATGGCATGGATCAGAAACACCTTACCGATCACAGATTACCTGTTACCGATGTTACATATGTGATCCGTGGTGGGAGAAGTCTGCCCGTCTGCTGGAAAAGGGTTTGCGTTGTACAATGGATCAGAATTGCGATAGACGTTTTCCTAACTTTTGGGTATGTCGTGTCCAAAGCTACCGTTGTATTGGCGCTTGAAACAGGCAGGTATTACTTGAGAATATGCATTTATTTATTAATGTTTGCACTAATGATAAACGTTTGATGCAGACCCTCTACTTTGGTTTGTTTCAGCTTAGGTACCAATGAACTAAATCAATAACATTCATAGTGATGATCTATAACTTAATTCAGTTTGCTGTATATGTTTCAGTCATGTAAAGTGGCGAGAACATATAATAGAAATTGGCTTATGCAAATTTCAACATGTCTCACAAGGCTACCAAAGCTTTGGTGTTGCATGTATATTTTGTAATTCGGTATTATTTGGTGGCAAATTCTGTATCCGATAGGTTTGTTAAACCTTATATGGATTTCATGAATGTGTAATAAATGAATGAAGGAGAACAAGTAATTGTGATTAAATTACATGTTTCTTCTGTTATAGCACAGACCATTGTAAGAATGTTAGTAGTATTTCCAGATAAAGACTTGTGCCTCTGCTAGAACCAATTTGTAAGTTAAGAAAGACCTCTCAACACCCACAGATGAAATCGGCGCTTATTTGATTTTCAAAATGTATAAACATTCAAGGACAGGACTATACGTTTTGATCAGTGCTTTGATTGAGAAGTGTGCAGAATCCACTGCAATGCTGCCTTCTCCTTCTTTCTCACTCTTTCAGGGGTTGTCATTGGTTGTTCTTGAACATTTTCAGCAAGAGCCACTGCATCGTGCAGTGGTTTTGGGGTTGCCTAATCCTATTCTTGTAAATATAAAACATTAAATGTCTGATTTTGCACTATTAGCCTTCACAGCCAGCAGCTTCTGTGTAACAATGCCACATGTTATTTCTCCAGTTAACATTGATTCATAAACAGTTGTTATTGATGAGTGCCATGACAGACAGTTGTGTCAGGAAAGATGCAATATTTAAGAGTGGACAATCCACTGCAGTGATAATACGTACCTGAATTTGAGTCCTTTGATTGCATATGCCAAAGGGAGACTATCTTGAAAGTATGTTGTGAGCATACTTTAAGTAAATGTCATGAATGATTATTGCTGCCAACATCCACACACACACACACACAAACTAAGGTGAATGTCGTCACTGATTATTGCTGCCAACATCCACACACACAAAGCAAAGGCAAAAGCTTCATTTGTAGATCAAAAAGTGTATGTCATTCATTCATTCAATCAGTGGGAAATATGGTGAAGTTTATGGACATTATTTAGAATTGTTGTGATGACTGTCAGTACGGTTTTCATTTTATATATTTTGGAGTTGGCCAAGGGCTTGTGTGCAGTATGTATTTCGGCTTTGGATAACCAGATGCAGCCATTGCCAGTATTGTAGCATTCATGCTCTTGTACATAGATTCTAGGTAATATTTTTGTAATGTTGAGTTCGATGGTGTTAACTTGTTGCAATATTTTTTCTAAGAATGTTTGAAATTTACTTTCCCATAACATTCAAATTTATATTTTTTATAAGAGCTGTCTGCCCCCCACCCCCACCAGTGCATAGTAGCTATTTCCCTGCACATGCCATGTTAATTTTTTTTTCTGACTTTATGTGTAGAATCACATCAGTAGTACTGTATCAGAATAAGTAAACATGACAATGACTGTGGATGGTATTGGCATAGGTTCTATAGATTGTCCAGTAGAGATTTATGTTCATACAGTATTGACTTGTACATTAATTCTTTTTTGTAGTAGTGATAAAAGTACATAATTGTGCTGTATGTTGTCATATATGGGGGTGTTTTGAGCCACTGTTGAATCAGTAGTTTACAGTGTTTTCACTTTTGACATTGTAAAAGATTAATCTAAGAAAGAAAGCACTTTGAAATGTAACTTAGAGCAAGTTTGGAACTGAGTAGAGAATTAGTCAGTTCAAAGAGAACCCATGACCATTGTCACTTGCTTTTCGGACATAATGTGATCAGGGAGCTTTTGATGTTGGCAAACTAAAATGTACTGGTCAAAAATTTGTTCTTTGATTGTTGTGATGTAGAAATTATACTGTTTCTCAAGATAGTATAGTGCAGAAACCTCTTGTATCCATTCAATGATTGCTTACAGATCTGAAGTAACATTCCAGACTGTAATGTGTAGTGAAGTATAGGCAGTGTCGAAGAATAGGTGTGAGGCAAAAATGGTAAATCTGGCACTTATATTAACATATGTATGTTTAAATACTGTAGACTGAATTAGTTTATTTATCTGTAAGTGAAATATGCACATACTTTGAATCTTTGTGTATGTCCTCAGGAAATATGTAGGCATTTGCCTGAACATGCTGTCTGTATCCAACATGGATCAATTTAAGGAGGACAAGTGGAGGGCTATGCCAAGCGGTAGACTGGAGACTGTTGACATCATATATTCAAAGGTAGTGTGATTCATGTACATCTGTATACATCGTGTTATAAATGGACTGCATAATATTTATAAAACTATTGAATATGTTGTTTACTGTGTTCGTGGGTGTAGGTCTAATGCTGTGTAGTTTGGTCACTAGTTACCATTGTTTTTGAAAGAACCTGCTGCCTCTATCATAATGGTAATAGTCAATGGGGAGACTGTTTCAAATCAAGAAAACTGTGCCATACTTGACTGCGTGGTACTCCTGCCCAGAAGACAGTAATCTTCGTAGTCATCACTGCAAAAACCTCAAGCCTTACAATGCGATTTTGAATTTTAACGGGTTTTATCATACAAGTTTGAAGCCAGCTGGGATGTGATGTTTAAAAAGACTTGCTGACATCCTGAAGGAATGGATATTCCTTTTAAAAAATTTATATATTTCTACCAGACTGTACACCATGACATCCCGGAAAATGATAAACTTCATAGTTGTCATTGCGAAAATGTCAAATCTCACACATTTTAAGTCATTTAAATTTATTTTAATTAAATCATTATACAGACATTGTCAGTATACTGGTGCATCAGCAAATCTTGTTGGCATGTATATGACAGAAAAACGTGACCCTTTTTTGACATTTTTGATAACTTTAACCAGGTGGCTAGGTATAAGGGTGTCAGCGAAAGTGCTGAGCATTCTCAGTCACTAAAACAGTTAGTCATCACTTTTGTGTTGTGGTAAGAGGCATGAGGCCCTCAAGAAGCTTGATTCTCACTCCCAACATACATAATCTTATTGGTTATCAAGCTTTTTTGGCAGGTGTTGCTTATGTGTTTGCTGAGTTTTTTATCATCACATCAAACTGCTATGCCACTTCTGTTAACTTCTCAGCCAACAGACATTTATTATAGTTCACACAATTACAATACTTCTGAAGACTGTACGTTTTAGTTTCATGTCCAGAGTAATATCAATATGGCACACCCTTTTGAACTTCTGAAGTTGAAGTTTTACTTAATACAAGAAATTTTTGTGCAGTGATAGATCTTAGACAATAACCAATTTTGGGCCTTGAAATTAGAGGTTATGTGTGACAATTCTAATATGGCAGGAGTGTGTGCATTAGAAATTGTGCAGTGAAATGGATAACTGAATGGCTTCATCACACACACACTGGACCAGTTGAAGGGAAGCATATATTAAAGAACTTCCTGAACTGCTTGTGTTTCAATGATGTATGCACATGGGTTGAGTCAGCAAGACCAACAGTAGCTAACCTGGCTTCAAATTACTGTGTGTTAGTAAATTAAGTACAACAATGAATACGTTTGTAGATAATTGTTGCTATTGCAGAGTGTCATTGCCGGTACAAATAAAGAAAAATGATCCCATTCTAAGTGATGACCAATTGCCACTATGAACACAATTAACCAACACATTATTGCTACTAACACACTTATGACTAACACATTATTACTACTCATACTGTTGTAATTAACACTTACTGTTCACACTGTTAGAACTGACAGCATGATTTAACTGGCATGTAACTAACACAGTGTGACTACTAAAACAAATTTAACTAGCCCATTGTCATTAATGACACTGCTGTACTCTTAACACTTTCACTGCCATAGTCGACCGTAGTCGATTTAATAATTCATGCTTAAAATTGCCAGCATCGACCTTAGTCAATCTAATTTTTCAATGGCGCTCTTTCATCTTAAATCAGCTACGTGACCTGTTATTATACACGGGAAACTTATACAGCAGCTGCGCTGACATTATTGTTATCTCTGTTATAGTTTATTATGCTTACAATGCAATATAATGAACCCATGTTCATCCTTATGCTCAGAGGGAGAGTGGGTTGTCTCTGGCTGCAGTCTATAAAGAATCTTTCGTGCGTGAAATTGTGTGTGTGTGTGATAGTTTATACTTCTCAGTGCAACATGAAACCTAAATGCATCATAGATTACAACACTTACATGCATGGTGTTGATACAGCGGACCAGTAATCTGGCTTACTACCCATTCATTCTTAAAACTGTCAAGTGACCTAAGAAAGTATTTTTCTGTCTTCTCCAATGTTGCCTTTTCAACAGTTATGTTACCTTTTCAAAGAATAATCCTAATTCCCGCAAATCATTCCTAGATT
>JGI20166J26741_11437141_pt1 | contig 13715 bp, 9 predicted proteins | sample TergutCu122P5_FD_26741 | JGI IMG/M metagenome (IMG submission 26741)
TTAAACGAGATAACGGCTGGCAGCCGATAACGGACGCTGGCAGTTGAGGGAGAAAAGCAGTCGCGTACGAGCGCGTGGTCAGTGCCAGTGATCTTGTTATGTGAATAAGAGTGATTTGTTTTCGACTTTATACAGTGCGCCTTTTTATTTGTATCAAATAATAAATGATTAGTAAATAAACAGAAAGAAATAACTAAATACATGTGTAATTCGGTGAACCACACCCGTATCCCGGAAGAGCATCACCTACCAGACTGAGTATGTTGGGATTAGCACGATAATAAAGGGGAACGTGTATAACGTCTTGGCACAAAATGCACTCAATGTCAGCCACGCTTCGCTGAATATAACGTTGGCCTCTGTTTTGGACAAATTTAGCACATACACACACATATACACAGTATAAAACTAAACTGCATTTCAGGCCATTTTTATGTACAGAGGTATAAAGTTGGACCGCACCTCTCCATTTTCACGCACATCTGTAAACTTAGAATGCAGTTCAACTTCTCTTCACGCACACTCGTTACGTATTTGACCCCACTCTGACATCAGATGGGATACCGAATTTGTGTTACAAAAGAGTAAATGTTTCACACAAAATAAGAGTACGGTCAACTTCCGCCATCCGCTGCGTCGCTTTGCGATTTTTATCTACAGCGACTCGCAGATATTAATATCAAATTTCGTTATCCGCCTCAAATCTCCGCTCCTGCGATACTGCATCCGACAAAATTTCCAGCCGGAGACAGAGCGTCGGTTTTGACAAATCGTTGCAGTAAGCCGATCTGAAACAGGATGCAATTCAGGGTATTTACTGGTCTTCTTACTACATATAACACCCTGAGAAAACATCTCTACATAATGGGGTTGATTGACAGTTTCTTGTGTAGAAGGTGTGGAATAGAGGAGAAAAATCCATGTCGCATTTTGTGTGAGTGTGAAGCTTTGGCGACGCTCAGACACACTCATCTGGGTTCTTTTTTCTCCGACCCTGATGATGTTAGACATCCAAATCTGGGGGCAATTTGGACAGGGCTCCCATGACTTGGATATCGGTCAAACGGTTACAAACGGCGTGTCAAAGGCCTGAGTGCATCGGGACTGAAAGGGCTAGAACCCAGTAATTATTCTACTCGGTTCTAAATCGATCTGAAAGGATTGATCGATCCCAGAGAAAATTCTGGGGACCTCATGTCCCGTTAGGTATAAGGGTGGGGGAGCAGGTATAGATACGTTTCGAATAAAATAGATCCCTTTACGCGGAGGCATGATTTTCCTCCGTCCCTCCCTCTCATCTTCACCCGAAAAGCATGGGGTCGCATGCACCGATAGAAAGAAGGCGGCCAACTATCAGGAACTCCCGAGTCGTATTACGTCTTCTTCGTCTTCCGAAGATCCTTCACAGCCAGCCACTGCTGGAATGCCAAGTTTCAAAAAGAGAGGGGTGTCCATCAGTTCCATCTCAGATTACGATATTGACAACCCCTCCAGTTGCCTCTTCACCTGCTCACTCTCTCACCTTCGCCCACCATCAAAGAACAATGGCTCATTCTCCACTCTCCACCCTCTCCCACCTCATCTCGCTCACCAAGCTCAGTAAATACTTTGTGATCCATTCAGTGCTTACTAATTACGTAATTGGTCTTTTGTGGGTTTAATATTATGCATAAGTCACGGACTTTTTTAAGAAAACATTGTTGGACTGCTCTATACTCGTAGACTTTTTTTTTTTCCAGCAGTATGTAGGGAACCCGGTTGAGAGCTTTGTGTTGGGCTGCACACGCAATATTATTTTTCCCCTTTACAATACTGGGAAACATGCTCCCACAATCCGATTTTTCGCTTACAGACTTGTTTTCAGGACAGACTTAGAATCTGATAACGAGGGTTAACTGTACGTTCTTTCAGCGCCAGATTTATTAGTAAAGTCTAAATGGGCACTTTAAATTAAATGTTTATACTGTGGCCATTCCCTGCCACATGTCTGTAAGACAAATATGACATATCGAAATATTCCGCACATTTGTGCACTATGTCGATTAAAGAGATTCTTTAACACCTGTTAGAGGATACTTTGATGAAACTTATGAAACCCAGCTTATAAAGTAACCTCCTTAAAACAGACAAGAAACAATAAAGTCACTTACTGGATACAGCTGAAGCAATCCCAGATTAATTAGTGTGGAAATAATGTATAAAATGAAAATTATATGGAAACATTTTTATTAATTCATTATTTATTAAGCACCCTGTCAGCAGTTCAGAATTTACAGAGACGAAAGTTACGTTGGTTAGTAAATAAGGAAATGGGAAGGATATGAAAGAAATTAGGGAGTCTAAACTGTGGTAGTATTCCGGCATATTCCTACATTTTCTGACGCAACCATTAGATTCCTTGTTCAGAACAAACTGCGTCTAGACCATGATTTGAAAAAAATTCTGCCATGATATTCGGTTCATCCGAAATGTACTAAACAATGCAGCGCTCTGTACATGTAACACACATATTTGTTTTCCATCGACGTTTCTGCCTGCCCGACCGTCATTTGATTAAACACAAAATTATTAAACCTATTGTAGTTGGTCTATCGGAAGCAGCTAATCTCTATCATCATCCAATAGACTCAACACAGTAAAAAAGTTAAAATACGAGTATAAAATTCGCCCTAGAATAGGTCGTGAAGGTCCAGAACGAGCGAATAGAGGAATGGACTCCACAGAGTACATTACATAATTAGGATTACATTTTAGGTTATGGTGGAATCAGTGAGAGTTTCCTATATGTTGTGTGTATTTAATAAAAAGGAGAAGACGGAAAGATCAATATACGTGAAATCTGATTAACACATCATCATAAAATGTCAGAGATTAATTAATGTGGAAAGCAATAATGAAAAGGCAAATTTTTAAATTGTCAGTAATTGCAAAACAGTAGAATAAAATTAAAACAAAATGGAATGAATGCAACACGAAGGGAGGAGAAATGAGAAACAAATATTCATCGATAATCAACGGAGGGATTTTTTTCTCCTTCACTGAAACACACAAAACCACATAGAGGATGTGTGGAGGATTTGAAGATTTCACCGTGGTTAGTAAAAAGCTTAGAATCTTCTAGCATGTGATACCGTATATTCTGATAGAAAATTAGAGACTTCTTAGGAAAATCCACTGTTTTCGTCTTATATGTACTTATAATAAAACCTGAAGAAGTAGGTTGCAGTTTGCCCCGAAACACCATAAAAATGCGATCAGACAACACAGCATATGATCCTAGAAGGCAATTATATTAACTTAAAAATAAATACGTTGTGGTTGCTGCAAAACGTCGGTACAGGTATGCGAGAATTGACAGTGCCACGTCGGAGGAAGCAGTAGTATACGAGTCACCGCCGTCCGTACCTCAGATAGCTCACACAAAAGTCTCTTGACTTCAACAAAAGCAAAGCGAAAATCGCGGCCAATGGAGAGTGACAAACAGGGGTACGCAAATCCTGAAAGCCAGATCTCCCGGGCGATTAAATTTTGTACGGTGGCCACTAAAGTTTGCGGGTCCTCAGTATGAAACATGATTCATGTAAACCTTTTGAGGGAAGAATTTTGAGATGACTTCCAGATTTTTGTAAAAGTTGTGCACCCTTATGTTAAAATATTTTCACACCTCATTGTACAATAATTGTATGCAGGAATATTCTTTAGGTGTGGTGCCACTGAACGTACCTGGATAACGTGGACTGCTTGTCATCAGGCCGGGAGGGGAAACCGTTCATCCAGAGACGGGTACCCTTCGGTGTGCCGTCTGAAACACAACACAGAACACATTTGCAAAATATAATTATAAACAGACCATGTATGTTATCGCTATGTCTGCCCCTGTTCAGAAAGGTATGGTACTTCTGATTCGAAGTAATGATGCGAATATACAGAATTAATCCCAGTAAACAGTTAGAAAATGACCATCTTTCACAGTCATAAATAATTTCTTCACAAATTTGTATATTCATTCTGCGTTATTAACAAAGATACAAATACTGTAGGACGTAACCTCTATCGCGTGATCTTATGATGATAGTGAATAATAAATTGGGAAGGAAGTGGAATGAAAGGATTATGGTTCATTGTGAGCCAATATTCCCGTATTTGCGTGAAGCGACTGAAAAAATCATGAGAACATCAGACCATAGCCTCTTTGTACACTTTCCCTTCCGTGCATCGTGATATTGGGTGCATTTTGTTGGACTAATTTGTAACAACGATATGCTTTGTCCGAGCCAATATTTGAACCAAGCGTCTCCATATTACGAGACAGGGGGTATTATCATACTGAATGCTTCGACTTCATTAAGAGAGAGTAGTACGAGTAAGATTATTATAATTCGAGCAGTATTACTTTGACAGGACAAGTAAAAGGGGAAAAAGAAGGCACACAACATTCGGTTAAAAGAAAAGCATGTGGGTGAAGCCAATTTGCTGAAAGAACAAGCTGATGTATGCTTGGTTAAACATCACGCCAGGAAGGTGTAGAAGTGAGTCTAGGTACAAACCAAGGCATTATTAACCTCGATTCGAGACCGAGAGGAGTAATCGAATTCACGACACGGCCGCTTAACTCCAAATAAAGAGCTGCCTGTGTCAATTAGATAGGAATATGCTTTGGCAATGAAGGATCCCCATTCTTCAGTCTTTCCGTCCATAGTGCATTCACTACGCTGAATGAAATAATGGTCGGCTTATAAACAGTTGAAACTAATGGTCGCCCTAGAACAGGCCACGAAGGCCCAGAGGGGGAGTAGAGATATAGCTTTACCATTTCTTTAACCTCGGCGCCAGATGAGGGTGGGTGTTCAACGCCACGCCCCGGCCGCTTTACCCCCGGGAAAGACCCTGTACCCATTTTATAGTGGGCTGGGTGGGCCCCAGGGCCAGCCTGGACGGGCGTGGAAAATCTCGTCCCCAACAGGTTTCGATCCCGGACCGTCCGGCGCGTAGACAGTCGCTATACCACTAAGCCTTCCCAGCCTCATACACAGAGAATAGTATAATAATAAAACAAAAAGTACAATATTATAAAATGAGTCGTATCAAGATGGTTAAGAATATGCCCAAGTGGCGAGCTTACCTTGTATTTGTTAATCAACTCAGCAATTATCATCTACTAACACATGTCTAGCAGGTGTGTAATTAACGGTTCCACGAATTTAAAATTGCTTTCTTTAAAGACGGTTGAGGCTTTCGTTGTGACCGTTTGGTTTACTGAAACGTCTACTCTAGTCTTGAGAAGTATGCTGCACCCGTCTTCAGTGTAGGCCTACCTTCTTCAATATGGAGCTAACAGGTTTGTCAGAAATGTTGGCGACGCCACACCAAAGTACCCGATGCCAGTATCGAAAGGGTCACGGTATGAAAAGCACGGGGCTTGTCCTAAGATTAGGACGTTTGGAATGTGATGGCATGTAGATTGGCATATAGACTCGTACATTTCGGGAAAAAATGGTACCTGCATCGGCAGGGTAGTATAAACCACAGACTGATCGTCAATTTCACTGTCACCACAGTTAGAATTTCCCGATTTTTCTGAGGGTTTCAAGACAAAATATTATAACAACAAAGGCAAGGTACGTATGACGTAACATTGCGGCGCCTTCACGTAACTACTGTTGCCTTTGAAAAGCAATACGTGTTACACATTCTGGGGCCAGCTACCCTTCCATGTAAAACAACTGCAAGCTAAAGACTCTCAGCGAAGGAATGGAACCGGACGGTTTAATGGATGCAGACGAAAGCGAAAATTAAAAAATGGATAGCCTGCGTCCAGGATCGAGGAAATGGAAAGATGTCGTTGAGAAGGCCAAAACTTTCAAACATTAAAGGAAGTTCATCGCCTAGAAGAAGAAGAAGTGACATATTCTGAGTTTTTGTCTGTAGCCTTAGTTATCCAGCATGCAATGCGCATGCGCCGTATTATATTGTCATCTGTGGCCTGTTCGGCTCTACCATATTTACCGCATTATCTCATAACTGGCATGATTTTCGGAAAAAGTTGATAAAGTAAAATGTGTTGATTTTGTCTACAAGTGTTGTCTGAATATTTCTCATTTTAAGAAGAACTGAACGATATATGATTAAAAACGAACACAGTTCTTCACGTTAAGTACCCGTAATTCTTGCCAGATATTAACGAAACTTGAATTTCCGTGCAGTGGGAGATGAGTTGTAGTTCCATGCGGACGGACAGTTGTACGGACGGACGGACGGAAGGACAGACGGACAAGCCGATAAACGGACGGATATAACGAAGCTAATGTCGTTTATGGCAATTTTCCAGACACTCCATAAACCCATAAAATATCCTGATGTTTTTTGACATTATAGGATAACTACTTTTGGGCTTCCTTAAACTTATCTTTCAATTTGCTATGAAAGTAAAACAAATTTTCTTTTTAATGAAAATTCGTACGGAATATTTTCAATGCGACGTTTAGAATGTGCATTATATTACCGAATGTGCAATAGGAATGTTTCATTTTACCAGTAATTTGAAGGAGGAAACAGAAGATCATTTTTAAAATTAATTATATTTCGTGCAAAACCTAAGGAAGGAATTACCAACCACAGCTGCGAACGTTGGAAAGTATGCGGTTATGGGAATTCAAAAGAAATTGTTTTAAAGTGTAAGTAAAGAGCACAAAACTTGGCTTGTCAGATTTGAGCCGAGGGAAGCATCCTAGCTTAGTGGTGGAAAAAAGTGTCAGTGGAGCAGGTTAATATGCCAGTTTTCGGTTTTCTTTTGTACTTAAATTTGATGGTGGGGACTTCATCCTTTAAGCAGGCACTTGGCTGGTTTTTTAAGTTAAGAAATATGTTTATGTGCCAGTTCATTTATAGCCGTTCGTTCTTCTGAACGAACTACAATACATGTAATAATCTAATGTCAGCCTAGAGCAGTCAATATTCATCTGTTCAATAAACTGTCTAACGATAAGAAATATGAAGGTTTTTCTTCGTAATGACATAAGCAGCCCGCTGGATACCTCTCGAAACCAAGCACAACCTAGCTAAATGACTAAATACAGCAGAGACCTTGGGTTGTTAATCGACTCTCAAGCAAGCCAAGATATTCCCCGCTTTTTATGTAACACGAAAATTCATTTTCTCTAGCCGCGGGTCAGTATTTTGGGCCAGATAAATCCAGTATTTAGGCTAAGGAAGTTAAAAGTAAATTTGCCCTGTGCACGCCAATATGGTATGTAGGGGAACAGAACTATAGCCCCACTCCTTTTTAACTTCTGCATTACAATGTTGTATGTGGTTAGCTTTAGGTTCCGGCCGGTTTGCCCTCGGGGACAGAGCTCACAATGCCTTGGAATATTGGGTGGCCTCCAGAGCCTACCAAGGGAGTTGTAGAAAAGAAAATTCCTTTGCTCTTTCTGAGAATCGGATCACATCACGATTCCTTGGTCTTCCGGTCTGCGACTTATTAATACATTAAGACCTTAATATTTTACTTACATCTGTGTATTTTTATACTAAACACGTGGGCCATATGCCCGCCTATATTATCTTCCTTGATTTGATCGGAAAATTATTTTGCGGTTGCGAATTCACTGTACCTTCTTCCACCTTCTCCATCTCAAGTCCAGATATTCTCAGCTCTGTTCACAAACGCACGTCCCGTACGGCGACAGACGATGAAAACGTCTTGATGTTAGACATGCACATAACAGAGATATCTATCCTTCCCATCCGCGTTCCTAAACAACAGCATGCGGTAATTTCCCATATCTGAGCTGTTCAACCTGTAAATAAGGCTGCTTCCAGACACCACTGCCAGAAAACTCAATAGAGATAAGAGTTTTCCGGAATGTGACTTCATGTAATATTACAGAAATTTGTTCACATTTCGGAGGAACCTACATCGTCCATCATAAGGATATAAAGTTCCGTACACGTTCAAAACTTTGGTACATTTTTATCCGAACACTTCCCTAACATAAAAAAATGCAGTAATATTCCAAGACAACGTCATCAACACGTCTAATCTCGCATTTCCATTGTGTTCCTATTATTTATTTCTGTCGTTTGGTTCAGGAATCTGATCCGTGTGACAGACATGTCATTGAAAACACAACGCACAATATAAACACAATTCAATCCTGACAATTCTTATACAAATATAACTCAAAATATATCTCTTGGGAGAAAAGGCAGCCGCAGGGTGATGGTTCTCGCTAATCTGTATCTCTTCATTCCCATCTTCTTCCTTATTTTCCGCCTGACCCTATTTTCTTCCTTCCGTGATTAGACCAGGTTCCATCGGCATACAAGGCATTTTTATAACATTTACGCAGCCGTCCGTTAACCACTGCTTCCGCGGCTGTAAATCCTTTTGTGTTTTGCCGTAAGAAAGCAATTATGGGACACCTGTTTTTTTTTTATTCGTCTCACGTGTTGCCATGGTTAGTGCATTATTTAACCTTCTTAACTAACGACAATACAGAATAACTGAATGTGAAGTGTAAATATACTTGGACACGCTTGGCTTTTATTGTTGTGCTTGTGAAATAACGGCTTGCTGACTGCACTCAGAGCGGTGTTCTGTGTGAAGGCAAACATTGGTGGCATCTGAGAGACGAGACATCAAACAATTGGTCAGGTGACAACTGTAACAGTGTCTTCAATTAGCGTGACGAGAACAGGTTAGCGAAGGCTTAGCTTTGTTATAGTGGCACCATAAACTTTAAATCCATGTCAGCACTCGAGTTACCGTTGTGTAGGCGTGATAATGTGATTCCCAGCATAGAAACACAGCAATAAATCATTTCGAAGTCTGCAGACATAGAAATACTCATCCTGCTGTTACGTAATGCAGTAACAATACCGTATAGGCTTCCCTCAAATTTCCCGTACGTTCAGCGTTTTCCGAAACATTTTATAGCTTAGTCAGCGTTGTAACTAGGCTACCAACTGGAGGACACAGAAATATGTGTAGCGTATGAGGCAGGAGCAGAATATTTTGTCCTTCTCCACAACTTCCAGAGCGGCTCTGGGGCTCACCCCCTTTCCTATGCAATGGATACCGAGGGTTTATTTCTTTTAAAACAGCCGAGACCTGAAGCTGACCATCCACTTAATACTAGCTCCGAGCTTACGGAAACATGGAGCTATGCTTCAATTGTTCATACGTCTACGTTGACAATACTGAGTTAAGGACAGGCAGAAAGTTAACTTACATACGTTTCAAGAGAAAGGTAGAAAAAAAATTAAGGAGAGAAGGTAAGATCTAATTAGGGATAAACAGAAGATAAGAAATAAGAAATGCAAAAACTAAAAAGAGACATGAAAAAAGTAAATAAAAAATAGGCCTGTAAGAAGGAAAACCAAGGTTATGTCAGTTATCAGGTCCTCACAGCGGTGCGTATAATGTTCTGCGGTAGGGTCCCGTGTAGGTACCGACGTTTTGACAACTAGTGTCAGTGATGGAGACGTGAGAATTATTGCCAATGTCGGAGACGTGAACAGTAGGTCAGTGCTGGAGACATGAACAGTAGGTCAGTGTCGGAGACCTGCACAGAAAGACCAGTGTCGGAGTCCTGAACACTACAGCCAGTGTCGGAGTCCTGAACATTATGATCAGTGTCGGAGTCCAGATTACGGCCAGCGATGGATCCCTGAACAGCACCGCCAGCGATGGTGAACCGAATAATCCGGCCATGGTAGAAGTCCTGTACGTTACTGTCGTTGCTGAAATCCTAGTGTGGCAGTCGTGAACACTGCAGCCGAAGTCGGATGAGAGAGACAAACTGCCAGCGTCGAAAACCTAATAGTATGTGCAGTATCGGAGTCCTGAACTGTGCCAATACTGTCGGAGGAAACGACAGGATTCCCAAATACGGAGATAAATAACGGATGACAAAAGATCTGTAAAAGAACGTAAGAGGTGTTCGTATCGATCAATTTGTCAGAATATTATATTTCGCAAGATATTATCTATATTTTCCGATCATATGACATGCTGAATGAAGCCGGGTTGCGACTGACCGCGGCAATAAACTCAGTAAAACTGTACCTTCAGGGAACTGTTCCACCATTGACCTGTACTGCTTCAAGTAGCAGCATGAATTATTCATGGTGAACGCTGCATCCTGCCAGCAAGCGCTCGCAGTTTAATTTAAATTTTCAGAACAACAAAAGTCAAAAGAGTTCTGAAGCCGCTTGCTTGACTTGTGCCCACACTGACTGACTGCAGCAACGCCCAAACGACGAGAACAGGCGCCACCGGCTAAGCCAAAATTCATTTTACCCTTTTTTCCATATCTTCTACTCATGTAATTTCTTACTCCGTGATCGCTAAGTAAAGAGTACTTTCAAAATCAGTTCACTATCGCTTGGTAGCTCAGTTACGATTAAACTAGGGTAGGGGATAGAGATTTATGGCTCCGTGTCTGTGCTTCTTTTTTTGAAACACGGTGGGTCGAATTTCGGTCGGGAGATTATCCACACAGACATTCTACAATTTGCCCGTCACTCTAGTCAAATAATGTGACAATATTTAGGTATGCTACTACATTTTAAATTTCTTAAAAGAAACATTGAATAATCTATGATGTTATAAGGTAGTAGAAAATAAGGAGGAAACGAAATATTCTTAGTTCAAATAGCAGAAGAATTTAACAAAATATTGTAAGGAAATCTCAGTCCACGGTGCAGATACTTCCTCGAAAAACGAACAGTTTATGACCTGGTGAAGAAATTCTCTATGATTTATAGACCAGTAGCCTTATTAATTTGTTCAACACAGTCCGCCCTGTGTCCTCTCCTGAGTCAAGATAAATTTTGTCTAAACTCTTCCATTTATTTCTGTATCATCCATTCATCATTACCCTTCCATCTAAGCTAGGACTGTGTTGTCTCAGAGATAACATGTCTTTCAAGTCACGAACCACATTTTGACAATAAGCAAATATAGCTGTAACTGAGCAACAAGCACGAAAAATTTTTTGTCGTAAGACTGTTTACGCAGCATTTTCTGTCGCTGCTAAGAGTTTAAGTGGGTTAAAAGTTGTCTACGTATAAAGTTCTATATAGTGGGGAGTCTGTAGTGTAGACATTCCTAAGTCAACTGCAGTTTTAAATTAAATAGTCCTAATTTTGAAACACGGTATTGGATAACAACATTTGCTATGGGGAGACAGCCTCTCCTTTTCTTCACATTTTTTATAATTTAGTGACTGGCACTACCTATGACAGCTCCGCACCATCATTTTCAACCTAAAACCAGGTACGGTCAGTCTGAGGATTAATATATCAGTATGTTTAGCCAAACTGTAGTTTAATTAGGAATCAGAACACTTACGTTGATGGACCTCAACCAGCTCAATAATGGTAGGACAACTGATCGAATCTCTAATAAAAAAAAATTCTAGAGAATAAATGAGTCAGAAACTTATGTAAAGAGCAATCGAGTGGTCGTTGACCAAGAAAGAGCGGCATAATTTTATGAAAAAATGCTTGTAAAAGGTAAAGGTAAAGGTAAAGTTCACCCTAGAACAGGCAAAGAAGGCAAGGAAGGAGAATGTAGAAGTATATCTCTACTCTTTCTTTAGCCTCGGAGATGGATGGGGTGGGTGGATGACGCCACGCCCCAGCTGAGTGAGTTCCAGGTTTGGGCTTGAACGGGTGCGGAAAATCTCGCCCCCACCTGGATTCCATCCCCGGAATCTCCAGCCTGTAGCAAGTCGCTACATCAATTTCGCTACCCTGGCCCACTAACAAACGCTTGTAAATGATATAATGCATGGTGTGTATAATAGTGCCTACGCTTTCCTATTTATACTAGTTAATAAGATACCCGATTCCACACGCCTGTCCCCTAAATACTCTTGCCCAGAAGCACTGAGGTGACAGTTTTGGAAAGTAGAATGCCGACAGTTGACAGTGTACGGGAGCACTGAGGAAAAATCTACAGCGATAGCAGCTAAAGCAAATTCTCAAGCCACTTTGTCAATCAGAAGACTGAAATCTGTCTTTGTTACCCCGTGGCTATGCTGGGTTCAAATCCAGAGGAACGGTTTGTCGTATACAAAGATTTTATTACGAATTGTTGCAGTTGTTGGGTTCCATCCTCCGGCGCAGTGCAAGGTTATAGATCTCTGACAGGGTATGGGATGAAAAACATGGAAGACTGATTTGTAATGAACCAAGAGTCGATACACCATCAACAATACGGCCAGCATAATCTACCAAGCTGTACCGTGCCTTCAAACTTTCTCATCAAAACTCCGTATGCATTTATCTTTTCCCATGCCTTCCACATACCAAACGGAAGAGGAAATTAGAATTCCAGACAGACAGCAGTACGGCTAAGCAATGATTTAGTGACTTGTGTCATAGCTCTCGCGGTTGTTTGCCGGCTTCTTGCCACGGAGGTTGGAGTGGGATTTATGGTAGACAGAGGGACACTGAGACAAGTTCTTCTCCGGGTATTTTGGCATACTCATCTTCAAAATAATCCCATTAATGTTCCACTTCGTCTATCATAAGGAGAGGCGGACAACGGCCCCATTAGAGAGCCACATCCACAGAGAGTGCTATCCAACACCAAGAAATATAAAACCAACAAGATGTCTGAAGAACTGTGTACAGACAGAAAGAAGTAAGTGGGACTGTTGGTTTGATGTGTTCTTGTACAAAGGCGGAACAAGAGATTCAGTGGACACAGTAGTACCCCGTCAATGCCAAACAGCTGGAATGCCTGACAAGGTCACCTGCTTGAACTGGCAAACTTCGTAATGATATCTAATTAACCCGGTATTTCTTTTGATTAACCACAAGTGCATTTCATCGACAAAAACAAATGTACAACAACTTCGAGACTTGTTCGCAAAATTGTGAAAAGCGTCTATTGGCTTCGTCATGTCTGTCCGTCTACAGGTCTGTCCGCATAGAACTCAGCTCCCACTGGAAGGATTTTTATGAAATTTGGCATTTGGGAAGTTTTCTAAAATCTGTCGAGAAATTTTAAGTTTCATAATAACGGGTACTTTACATGACGAACAATATATTTTTTTTTACCATATCTCACTCAGTATGAGAAACCCTTCGATCAAAGTAGCAGAGAAAATCGAAACACGCTTTTAGGTTCAATAACCTTTTCTTTTCGAAAAACGTGCCTTTTACGAAATACGGTGGAAAATATTGTAGAGCCGCACAGACCGCAGATGACAATATGGCGAATGCGCATGCTGGATACTTAGGGATACAAACATACACTCACGATGTGTAATACTAACTCATTTTCCACGGCAACACTGGTTGAACGAACGCGCCTCAAATTTCGTCATACGTACAACTGGAGAATGTGGAATGTTTTAAATATTTGGGTAGCATATTAACAAATGATGGAAGATGTACATGTGAAATTAAATCCAGGATTGCTATGGCAAAAGCTACATTAAGCAAGAAGACTCTTTTTACCAGCAAATTGGACTTAAATTTTAGGAAGAAACTAATAAAATGCTACATTTGGAGCATGTCTTTGTATGGTGCTGAAACTTGGACGCTTCGGGCAGCAGATCAGAAATATCTGAAAAGTTTCGAAATGTGGTGCTGGAGGAGGAAGGAGAAGATCAGTTGGACCGATCATGTGAGAAATGAAGAAGTGTTACTTAGAGTCAATGAGCAGAGGAATATCCTACACGAAATAAGAAAACGGA
>JGI20166J26741_11437252_pt1 | contig 13713 bp, 5 predicted proteins | sample TergutCu122P5_FD_26741 | JGI IMG/M metagenome (IMG submission 26741)
TCATTTTCAGCACCTTCTCTAACCAGTAAGTACTTTGCATTTGCATCTGTTTAATTTCCTGTACAGAGTCCGAGACCTGCACCCACGTTGGTCTACGAGAAGGCGGGCCCATTTTTCATGCGCCACTCTGTACAACTGCACATAGCTATTAAGTTTAAAGGTGAAAAATACTTCATGTAATACACAGGAAATTAAAATGCAGTATGTAGTAGCATTTTAGAAAGCAGTTATTGAGTCACAGGTTACTTAACAGTTTTGCACAATTTACTGAAGTTATGTTATTTGATTATTATTTTGCAGTTTACTCATAATTCTGCAACTACAGAATGCTTGTCATGATTATTTACAACTGTTTATGTGCAGCTAAGAAGTGGATCATATTGAATAGAAATTCTCCCCTTTTTAAAATGAGGACATGATCACAGTGTGACAGAGTGTGCCTTACATGGAATAGTATTTCACAGCTGTTATACTGCAGTAAATTCACTCAGGCTGAGTTCCAAGCAAGTGTCAACAAAATCTGTAGTTACCACTCCCATAATGGAGTTACTGATATGCAATAAAATCAGCCACTTAAAAGTCTGTGCACATGAAACAATGTCTGCTGTATGTTTACAGTTTCAATTTCATTAATTATCTTTACATTTTCAGTTCCAGTAACATCTCTCCTGTCATCTCTCATTATGGCCATCCTTGGCGTTTCACATATATAACACAATCTACACGTTTCTGCTGCTGATACATGTACCCACCAAAGCCAAATAAAAGGGTTAATACATAAGTTGCAAGTCCCCCCCCCAAGAAGTGTAGGTCAGGTATCAGTTTTTATGGGCTGTGACGTTGCATTATTGGGTATTTGGTTCCTGACAATGTAGTGGTCCACCCCTCCATGATGCAGCATCAAGTACCATAAGAACTAATACTTCAAAAGGTTTACTGACATGACACATTTTAATTGATTTCACCCCTGCCTATGCCACTATTCAATCACATTTGGGACATTAATCCATTATGTTTCTCTCTCTCTCTCTCTCTCTCTCACAGACACACACACACACGACCATTCATGTTTCAGGAACTCATCTCATTTCAAAACTGTCTGCAACATAAAATTTAATAATCTTTATTCAAAATGTGTATTGGACCAGGAGAATATTTGTGGGGAGAATGGCAACATTATGACCATATGCCCCATGACTTCTTGAATGACTGCACTACTGGCAGCATGTGAGTGAGTTGTTCCTGATTTTCAATTTCTTTAGATGGTGGGGTATGTATGTTTGTTATGCACAAGTTGTATGCGTATTCCAATGGATTCCCTCACTGTGGTAAAAACTGTACACATAATTACTGCTTGTGATTGTTCAGAGGCGGCAGCTAAAAGAAACTATGAAGCACTAATTTTCCAAAATGAGACATCCATCATAAATTCAACAGAGGTAAGATGCATAATGAAATTCTCCACTAGAAGCAGGTAAATGAAGAAGTTCATGATTGCATTCTACTACAAATAACAACATAAATCTTTCATACTCATAACATAGGAATATAAACATTTTTCATTCTTTTCCATACATCTGTATTTTATATAATTCTTATAATTACATTTTCTGACACAAAAACGTCCAATATTGAAATCTGTTTCTTTACATTCTATAATTACAGTTGAATTATACAGAACTGATCATTTACATTACACTTCTTGCAGCTTGACATGAACAACACAGCACTTCAGTTACTGCTGTAGTCACTCTGTTACAAGATTCCCCTGCACTTATGCACCATTCACAACCAACCACTGACCCGACCCTAAATCATAATAATCCATTTCACAGCCTCTTACTCTGTTCCTTTAAGAACTGTTTTAATACCAACCTCCTATCTAACTTCAGTACTTCTGTAGTCGCTTCATATCAGGGTTTGCAACTGAAGTTCCATATGCATTTTGCTTTACACAGGAATCAAAGGACAGAAATCATACATTACTTGTGACATTTTTGATGTGTGGTCAGCAGAGTCCTAGTTACAAACCCCTTGAAACACAATTCACACCGGAATGGTCTGTGCCCTGTGTGATATCGCATATGCACAACTAGAGTGGAACGTTGTGTGAATGCCTTCCCACACTGGTCACAAGAGTGAGGTTTCTCACCCGTATGTGAACGCTTATGAATCCGCAAGTAATTGGGTGAGTTGAATGCCTTTCCACACATATCACACACAAATGGCTTCTCGCCTGTATGGAGACGTCGATGTGTCCTCAGAGAAACGCTGCTTGTTACTGACTTGCCACATATGTCACATACGAATCTTGCCTCACCAGTATGTGAACGCAGGTGGCATATGAGCTTATTCTTGTGTTGGTAACTCTTGCCGCAAGTCTCACACTGAAAGCGCTTGTTGTGACGGTCAGGATCATGTATCTGCAAATGGACGTTCAGATTCTGTTTTAATGAAAACCCTTTCCCGCAGACCTCACAGGGATGTTTCTGTCCAGTGTGCATTGTCAGATGCCCTTGTAACTCCGTGTTGCTGTAAAAGCCTTTCTTGCAAATGTCACAATGAAATTTAAAGTCACCAATGTGGCGCTTCTTGTGTACTTCCAAATTTGACTTATGTATGGTTGCATACCCACATAAGTCACATACGTGACTTTTAGTACCAGTATGCACTTTCATATGCCCTGTGAGTTCAAAATTGCGTTTAAATGATTTGTGACATATCTCACATTGGAAAGGGCGGGCCGTGTTGTGACACACCATGTGTTTTGACAGGAGGTTTAACTTCAAGAATGCTTTTCCACAGTACATACATTTGAAAATTCTTGAGGATGCATGGGACCTCATGTGAAGCATCAGTTTCACCTTGTTTTTGTGTGCTCTACCACAAGTACTGCATACAAATGTATCATCATCATCGTCATGTGTACCATTCCCTCTGCTATTGGCTTTCACTGTAGTTGACGTTCTGTTGGACATTGCAACACACTGACTTGCAGACCTAGAAAAAAAGACATACACTTGTTTGGTTGTTGTTAATATTAAACTGATGTACAGGCAGGAAGGCATGAAAATTATCACTTTACTGCAATCGATATTGATGGATATTGTTGAACTACAGTAAAACCCTTATCAGACAGAAATATATATATATAAAAAAATGGAAACTCTGTAAAGTCACGGCAATGAAGCACATAAAAAAACTGCACACTTTCTTGTAACACCTTATCATGCTGACTTCACCATAAATGTCGAGTATTCTGTTATACATATTAGCAAATTAGAATGGCACAGATACAAGTATATCCAACAGACATTCTACCAACTATCTGCAATGTACAACACATATCTGGTTTTTAATCAAGACTATGGTCATAGAGCTATAATTTAATTTACACAGATAATACTCTAATGACATCTCACTGCAATGAACAAAAATGACAGAAATTATCAGCATCTGGGTTCTTAATCCAGAGAGTTATTTATACATTCTTACTTGTACGAACTTATGTCATAAAGTGTATATGGTAACACAAAGATTTTGCATTCCTGTGGGGACCATCTACAATAGCATAAAATCCAGGAGAATGTAAAGCTAGGGAAATATTATTCTTATGGGCATTCTTTTGGGATAGTACAAAATTCATCAATTTGCAGAAAAGCCAAATTGGTGGAATATAAAAACTAGATTTTACTGATATTACTTTTTCATAAACAACAACATTAACTTAAATAACAGAATTAATTTGGTAATAAAATAATTACAAAAGATCACAGAAATATTTGAATGGCAGAGTGCTCTCTCTATGATACCTGACAGGTTTGGTGCCAAATATTTGACTTCCATGTGTGGATAAAAGTACCATATATGTTTCATTTTGCCATGATAACAATTTGCCTGAAAGTGTCTCTCATTTACAAATGTTCCATATTACAGAAGTAGTAACATAGCAGTGAAGTGTAATTTGCAGGTGATGAAAGTTACAGACATCTCATTTATAATCAGTTCAAAGAATGAGGCACCGAAATGTGAACTTCAATTATATATGGGCAATTTGAGGTTATCACAGGATTATTTCTACAGTGACTCTTTCCCTGCAAAATTACCTTTAGTCTCTTCTCCCTACTTTCCTACACCTGTTTATTGTGCCCTTATATTCGTACTCTACTTCCTTATATTCAACCACTGTTTTCCATGCTTGCCTGATTCTTCTATGCTGAAGACTGAAACAATGGGTTGGTATTTATCTACCAAGCTGTATGATAACCCATTCTAGAACACATTAATCTTCAACCAACTCCCATTTAGTCATGTGGGGTAAACCTGCACCCAACTCATAAACACTAGGTTGAAAGCACTGGAAAAATTGATTTTGACAAATTAATTATGTCCAATTCCTGGCTCCAGCAGTACTGTTCCATCTGTTTTTCTTCTTAAGAATCACATCAAAATATTTTGTATTACATGACATCATTCCAAAGTGTCATATCAGTGGACATACAATCTAATCTAATCTTATATATATTTGTTTCCAATGGCAGGTACATTGATTATTTATATAATATAATATAATATAATATAATATAATATAATATAATATAATATAATATAATATAATATAATCACAACTCACTTTCAGAAGGGGAAAGCGGGTGGGGATAAAGAACAAAAAACATTAAAATATTGGACCTTGTAATAGCTGTTATAAAATGCAGTAAGCTTGCTCATCACATTTGACAACTGACTTATGTGGGGCACAAGTTAAGAAAACTTCACCAATGGCAACAGAAGTGTTAAATGTCAACAAACAGTATTCTTCCTTGCATCTCAGTTAGCATGAAGAATATCACAAAATGCAGTGTCACTGTTATGCAAAAAATGCAGTGTCATTTCTCAACACTGATTAAGTTATGACTTATATTTGCGGCACCTATCTGCCATTACAAAATATGATTATGTACCCCCATCATGCTGCCAGAATGTCACCAGGAATGATATATGACGTAAGACATGAGGTTCTAACAATGACACCATGTTGCTTGCTAAATAGTTGCCAATGTTTTGGAGGAGCTAACTATCTTCATGTCTAGTATCCGAGAAGTCCAAGAGATTAATCATCAGTCGACACAGATCAAATGCCAGAAGAATTTAATCCTCAATCATAAAGAAGACTGTCAGCATTACTAGAAGTTGACTGGCATTTAAGAGTGGGTTTCCTCATCTGTGTATGTAGGCATTTATAAATATATTCCTATCAACCATTCAGAAATATATGGTTGCCTTGAGATGAAATTGTTCAATTATAGGAACCTATAGGATGTAACAGGACTCTCAAATTAGGACTAAATTCTGGATAAACAAATTACTTGCAGGAAATAAACTGTAATCCAATAATACAGACCTTTATAACAAATGCACTTGGAAACATTTTAACAAAATGTCTGAAAAAGCTGCATGTGTAAAGAAAATGTTCCATCACTGGTGTAAAATGATTATGCGGAGTATAATACCATGGTTATCCATGAGATGTTAGTGTATGTCATACAAACAGGAGACATGGCCCAGTCAATACTGTTACTTTATACATTGTGTCCCTAGGCTTGTCATGCAAGCATATAGGGGAAAGCACATATAGCTCCACTCCTTCTGCACCGTGACACTAGATGGAGGTGGGTAGTCAAGTTCATGGCCTGGTTACTTTACCCACTTTGAAAGGGCCCCTGGAATCCACACGCTACATGGCCATAGAACCAGTCTGGATGTTTTGGGGAAGGGTTAAATCTCTTTCATATTTTGAAATTTTTGCAAAAATGCAGCTGAGGATTTCATTCTTTTGGGACATAATGGTGTGTCAGTGAGTACTTCTGTATTCTTGTGACAAATGTCACATTCAAACTGAGGCTCACCGGTATAAGTAACCGTGTGCTTTCTTTCATAAAATTGCAAAAGAGGGTTGGGGGTTGTTATGTACTTGGTGTAAAATTAAAAGTAGGATTTGTTTTTGTGTTTCTTGCTTCAAATAGGGCAATGCAAAGGCTTTATTCCAAGAAACTGCACTATGAATGCTTTTCCTAGTATCTGCACACTGTTGGTGGCATCCTCTGTTGTTGGTACTGAATTATTTTAGGAACTCAATTGAAGATAAATTGTCTGTGAGAAGACAGTGCATTACCAGGAAGTCCAATCAGATTATAATTAAACTGCAGCATCTGTAAATTCCATAATTAAAATGGCTTCTATCTGAAGTAAGAATGCTGCTGTAAGTATGGATTTTCTTACTTATGCGCATGACAGTCCTGGGTGGTAATGGGGAGTTTCCCAAACAAGCCTAACAGTTGCAGAACAATATATAACAGACCCTCTCTTTACCACTCTTGGATAAAAAGTGAAGACAGTTCAGTCACAGCCAATGAACAGTCACAGAAAACAGAGATACCTGTCAGTGCATCCAAATTACACTTCAAGTAATGATGGAATGTTCTCTATTTTATGTTCATCAGTCCTATCTGTGACAGCATTTAAAATCCATTACAGTGTTCTCTTTGTATCAGTATTAAGTGGTAAGTGATTTTCAGTTGTAATGGGCTTGTCCTTACAAAATCTGAATGCCAAACACATGGAAAGTGGAAAAAGAGATTTGTTTTTAGAAAAGGTGATTTGAAAACTACTTATCAACAATCATAAAAGAAAATCCATGCACTTCACTTGTTTGGCCACAAATTCAGTTTAAAACATGTGCCTTAAAATACAGCTGTCATAGTTTACAGTGTTGTACAGAAAAGAGAGACTTTCTCCAATAACTGAGAGTACTTTAGATGACATTGCGTGAAACTTCAAGCTTTGTTGACACTCGTACATGACGGTACAGATCGTCAGAGATGTGGATTCCAAACTTAATGTAAGTGAAAGTATGGGTGAAGTTTTTTATGAATAAGTCATGAGTATGAATGCCAAGACCAATCTAAACACCCACAAACTGTGTTGGATCAAAACAGATGGAACTACTACTGTGACAGTTAAAGGAAACAGGTGAACAAAATTAATTGCTGGAGAATTAGAAGAACACATCAGTCGAGCACCAGAGTTTGCAGGATCCCATTGCATCATGTCTCAACAGTCCCTGATAAGATGGAATAAAAACTTATCAAGGTATATACACAGCTGTGTCCACAAATAGGTATATTTGATTTCGGTTACTCAGTCACAGGCAGTTTCGGTAAATTCTGACTGAACTTAAGGGAGACCACAGAAATATGCTACAACATGAAAAGATGTGATGATTAAATAGAACAAAATACTTGAAATTCAATACACTTTCATCCTACTCTGCTCCAATGCAGTTAAAGTGTGGTGATGGGTTGAATTAACCCTCATTATTGTCTCTTGTTCATATCACATAGCTGTGGGAAGCATTCTTTGTGAAATGACAACAAATACTCTTGGCACCAAACATAATGAGTGTGTATTTACAGAAACACAACAAGCAGGTCTCTTGTGTGTGTGTGTGTGTGCGCGTGCATGTGTGTGTATATGTATATATGTATATATATGTGTGTGTGTGTGTATATATATACACACACACACACACACACACACACACACACACATATATATGTATATATACATACTTATTTTCACTCATCCACACAAATGCAAATTCAGACAGCCAGTGCAATCAAATTACAATGCAATAAGAATACATTATAAAATGAAGGTATTGCAACAAACAGAGTGACTGCAAGAGCCTGGTCACATGAAACAAAATCCAAATGCAAAATATAATTTTACTTAGTCAACACACTTCCTAAACTAGTGACTTCTCACACATCTGAATAATGATGACCAGATCCTCCAAGACTAAATACACTCTCACAAAAAGTCCCAAACCAAAGTGATGCAGTATCTCTTTGCACAGATCAAGGTACATTTGCCAGTGTGAAGAAATGAGAAGAAAGCTCCAATTAAAGCAGCTGTACAGTGAGAAGTTTAGGACAAGATACTGGGCATTACAGCCATGTGGTGAGTGAGATACAGCCAGGCATCGTCCAGTAATGCAGAAGCACTGAGAATATACACTTTTCCATCTATACCAGGGATCCAGCCCTTCCTCTTCCAGCAGTCTACTCTTATATTAAAAAATATAATGGCAATGTACCCCAGCCCTGTTAACTTGAACATATCAGATATAACTCCTACAAAGGTCAAGAATGTATCCCCCAGGACAAAATGTTGAGTGTGAATAACCACATCGCACCTCCTGGAACATGAGGCAAATATTCAAACTCACCACTACCCAGGCCTGCTCATCCAAGCAAGGTATCAGATGCACATAACTGTCATGACAGGTGCACAGATGGACAATAAACTTTAAGTTTGCTGCCTGTGCCTTGCAGGATAAGACAGAAGCAGACTCCACCCAGACAAACTCTGCATCAAGCAATGCAATGTAAAGGGACAAGCAAACACTATCAACTTAACAAAATAAGAATCCATTATATAACTGATGCAAAATAAAAGAAAGACCAAATTATTAAATTGGTTTATATACATAATTCAGTTAAAAATTACAAAAGAATAACTCAACAGACTCTTATACAACAGAGAAACAGGATCTCCATGGTGATTTCTTGTGTTTCTGGACTATGAATCCTTGAGTCCCACCAGCATAAATAAAATCAGAAGTTCTAGACATAATCATTAGTGCTACCAATGTAAGCATTGATTTTAAGGAAAAGTTGTTCACTCTGGAGCTGTGGGGAGAGATCTATACTACTACCATGTAACCCACAAGACAATTCTTTGGTTGGTGACTTGACAGTATTGTGTTACCACTCACTCCCTAAGCACATTTAAAACTGGACACCACTTTTTCCCATTTCTCTTTTATCTTCTTGGACAACTTACTGTTGCTATCAACTGAAAAATTTCAACTTACTTGCACAGTCCCTCACAATTCTGTTCCTGTATTAATAGACGAGGAAAATGTTTTGTGGATTTGTTATGTGCACCTATGAACTTGATCACAAAGGAATGCAAATTTTCAACTGATGCATGTTGTTGGTGGCAAAATAATACACAAAAGGCCACCTTTGAATTGCAATTAATGCATTTCACATGGGATGCTAAGTGACAAGCTATAAACCATCACAAGCACAAGTCACTGAACCTTCCTGACACAAACTTAGCTAATGCATAGTTAATCACCAGTATGACCATAATGCCAGAGGACAAAAATAGTTGGTGAAAAGTATTTGCATAGGAAATGTACAAGCACTTGTAGAATGGACTCCTACCTTCAAGCGGCCAGTATGAATGGCAAAAGATGGCACTAGATCATAGCTGTTCCTATGCCTACAATGCTAAAGTTTAGTTGTGGTAAAAATTAAATATCAGAGTCATCAGCATTTAAAGGACAAAACCTTTTGTCTCACCCAATGGCGATATCTAACCAGCAATTAAAGTAATGGCAAAATCTTGAGGCCATAGTTGGAGGAATGTCTTACATACTTCACTGCCCTCCTGATACTTCAGCAGGCTCTCAAAGGAGGCTAGTACCTCAATACTGTCAGCTACCACCCCCAGCATGGATGGACATTACTAAAGTTGGGGAAGGGGACAGACATCTGCAGAAGGCAACTGACCATGGTATTTTCACTAACTAACTCACTCACTCACTTACTCACCTACCCATTCACTCACTCAAATGTGCTAGCAAGAACTTAAAATATGCAGGCCATACACCATAGCTGACATGATGGAGCTTCATGCTCAGGGTGCAGAGTGTGTGTACTATGAGCTTAAAGAGAAGACAAAATTGCATAGAGTCCTCTACTGAAGTCAAGAGTAAATAACTTTAAATAATCTGTGTATATAGAACACTACAACACAGAGTAACATAAACACATTTTTAATTCCTATGACACAATACACACAACATATTATTATTACTATTATTAAACAAATACAAACATGTTCACTAACCTTCATTCATACCCCATGACTGGTACAGGTATATGGAAACTGCATCACATTTCAGAGAATCATCTTCAAGGTCAGTTTCTCATTACTCTGTTAAGTTTGTGTATCCAACAAGAAAAACCATACTTCACTATCAGTCAGAAATTGTTATTGAAGACTCAGAACTCATAAATGTCACAAAATGGCTGGAACCACTACATAACAGTTTTCTCTGAAATTCAAAATTATTGTGTGTGTAGTCATTCAGTTAAGATATAAACTGCTATGCTTTGAGCCAGATGTGGTTTATCAATAGAATTAATGACTGTATTTTCAGTTCTTCTCTAGATCACTATGCCCCATTACCTACAGTTACTTAAGGAAACGATCTGTCCAAAATGAATATTATTACAATTATTCTTACATTCTTTTCTATAATATACTGCTCTGAAGAAACTAGCCTTCTTCTATAAATATCTGTTGAAGTCAAGTGTATGTAGTTTTAATATATGATGGTAACTACTGTCTTAACAGAAGAAGTTACAGTTAAATTCTGTAACACTCTTCACAAAAAACCATTCATATGAATGTATATACATGTGCACAGTGATATAATTCTAAGGGGTTGAAGGGCATTCAGGTGATGCACCCAAAAATAAGACCCAGTTACCATAAGAAAAGTTAAATTAGTTTTACATGTGCAGGAGATCAAATTTATTTATGTAATATGGGCATCTTATGTATTTACAAGTCACATAATGGTATTTAATCACTTAGTTGAGAAATACACAGAAAATACTTAGTATACAATTAAAGCACTGCAGAATCTGGCATTAACAATCACAATTTAACAGTTTAATCTAGTATAAGGTGAACAGGAATTTTAAGCCAAGTTAATATTGAAAAGATACAACTGAACAAACACTACAATACAACATGCCATACTTTGGCAATTATGGCGTATAATTTTCATATTCAACTAGCAACAAGAAATTAAATCTGAATTCAGTTTGTTAACTAACACAAGAAGATTTAAACTTCATAGAAATATTAATTTCTTTCCTTACATCTAGATATCAAAATATATGCAACACAAAAAGCATTTTATGATGACAATTTATGATTGTATTCACAATGTGTTAAAGAAAATCAAAATGTAGGTATGGGAAGTATGGATTCTCTGTATGTGGAAATACAGTCTAACAGTTTGAGACAGAGTAGCAAGGTCTGTGTAATCACATCATTTAAATCAGCACATAAAAATAAATTACAATGTGCATCTTGTATGAGATTTGATATTTTCCTGACAGTGAAGATTTATGTTTCTGTCTTGTGTGTAGTATGATAAAGGGGTACCATTGTTTCAAAATAAGTTACTGCCACTATCTTCAGTGCAGACGTAATCACATTGGTAAATAACAAGATACATAGGATTAGTGAGGGGGGGATTTTTTATAGAGGACTGAAATGACCTGTTAGAGTCAGGGATGGAGAAATGAAGACAAAAGTGGGCAGAACAACAGGAACTGTAAGCCCTATGGAGAAACAGCAATCATAAAAGAGGCCATTTAAGGAAACACAGGTAGAGGAAAGTGAAGTAAGGTTTGAAGACTTTAATCTTTGGCAGCACTGCTATGGCAAACTCAAGTCTCACACAATCAAGATCTATCCTTACAAACCATCTTTCATTCATTCAGGATTTGAATGGGAGCTTCCCATGACCTGTTTGGGCATAATCATCTTTCCTGCTCAAGTTGTCTGGATGTAGTTCAGTGTCCACCAGAGATTTAATCTCCTATGGGATGTAAAGCTATGTGGTCTGGTAGAAATTTAACAGTGTTTCAGAGAGACCTACCATGATGCTCATGATCACAATGCAAGATCTAGTGTGTCCAATGTAAAACATCCATATTCAAACAGGATGTTGCACCTGCTCTTTGTCTTGAGGACTATGCCATCCTTCAGCAGGTGAGTAAACCTCGTTACTTTTCTTGGCAGGAGGCCCCTAGCCTTGAAGTTGTCCAAGATGCCACCCACATGCAATGCCTTCCAGTGACATATCCTGCAGCCCATAAAGTTGACAAGATGACTCACCATGGACAGAGTGGGAGTAAACAACTATTGGATTGTGTATAGTGGGAAAAATCAGTATTCTTCAGACTATTCTTTATCATTCACATAAGTCAGAAAAAACAATGTAATTATATGTCATTATGTCCATTTACAAGATGTCACTTTCCTGGCCAGATAACCAAATGCATGGGCCACATCACCAGGAAAGCAACACAGACTCAGCTCCATCCCAGCAATGTATACAAAATAGTTTCACCATCAAGGGGGCATGAAAACCCCTCATTCACACTCCGAAAGAACAAAACAAGGCTTCATCTAAAGACAAGTCTTGACTTGAGGATTCTGTTCTCCTGTATTTGATGCTGTGTCACTAGGTAGACAGGCCCCATGGTTTCCGGATACAATGGTCTTGAAACATCAGGGACGGCTTACCAAGTGTCATGTCTCACAAGAACAGAATCTGAAGCTATGCACTTCAAGAACCTGAAAACCTGCAAAATCTTGACTTGGCTTTCTTCCGCACATGGGTCCGAAATGTCCATTTTGTAACTGTCCACTTCAGGGATTCCTGCCCCTGTATAGTTGACACTGCTAAACCTCCATTCCTGTTACCCTGTTAAGGGTCAATTTCAGCAGTAATCTCATCTTCTACATCCCTACCTCTGAGTAATCACTCCTTCTTTTCATGCAACTCATTTCCCAATACTTTTCCTAAACAGCCCACCAACTTTCATTCACAGACTTCAGAAGACAGAGTCAATATGTTGCACTGAAATGATAGTAAACACCTACCAGAATACACGGTGTCATAACTCACAAGACCACATTATAAATCAAGATTACAGTCTTCTGAGATCTAGAACCATGCAGTTTGGTAGATATTTAATAAACTACTCATATACAGGAAAGAATGGCAGAGATGCAGGGAAGGGATGACTGGGATTGGGTGATGTAATCTTCTGCCCTCAACATGACAGTTCCTCTGAAGTGTTGGTGCCCTTTTACTGAACTACACAGCATCAGACACCAGCAGACCATAATCTTGATACACAACAACATGAGAGCTTCAGATTTTATACAACATGGCTCTTAATAAAATATCACATTGTCAAGTTAAGCTCAAAGAACTCTAGAGAAAACCACTGAATTGAATACAATTGATGCCCAAATAGCACATACAAAATAATATACTGCTTCAAAAGCATCAATTTACATAATAACATAAAAATGGCATACCCTGTTGACATATTCATCACTTTTGTATAATATGTAAGCTTAGATCCACATCACTTTCACTCACTTTGAAACAAACACAGTTCATAGTAGTTTACAACACCATGGAGGAATTAAATTCTGTACTAATGGATTCAGGCACATTCAAAGAGTCTGCTGACACTTTTTATTCACAGTGATATAGGAGACATTAAAAATAATTACTCTCATGAAACGAGATATGAACAGAGAAATGACCACATATCTTCTCAATGCAGTCAGACATCCATTATTCTGACAAAAATAGCAGCAATATGGTAGATTTTCTTTTAGCCCTTTGGTGTTTGCATGCCAGTGAAAAGCTTTATGATAATCAAGAGTCATTTGTAATTGCCCTAAATGCATGTGACATGTATGATCACCCAGCAAGCTATTACAACCATTAAGGCAGTACTTTTTTTGGGGGGGGGG
>JGI20166J26741_11437363_pt1 | contig 13712 bp, 7 predicted proteins | sample TergutCu122P5_FD_26741 | JGI IMG/M metagenome (IMG submission 26741)
AGAGGAGTCCTACCGACTGTGGCGCGTCGTTGTGTGTGATCAAGTAACCTCGTAAGCGAGGAGGCTAAAGCCCGCTAGAGGGCTGTAAAATACAACCCCCGATGGGGTTGTAGTGCCAGGAGAAGGTAGCCTACTAAAGTTACAGAGGACTTGCAGCTTCATTCTGCAGCGTAGAAGCACACTTAGTATTCATGCACACCAGCGGCAAAACACGCCCATTATAACGATGACGCTTGTAACTATTAAAAACCCAAGATATTTGGGCTCTTAGGCAAACATCGGAGTAGTCTTGATATACAGGGGCCTACACGAGCTAACAAACGTTCACATTTTCTTACTGACATTATGACACATATGTTCTTATCCATGTAAATATGTAACATTCTTACGCATAATCATGAAATAAATCATTACAATTATACATATGGACAGTTATGAAAGTTATTCACCAGACAACGTACTTCAAGTTAAAATTGTTAAAAGAGATTTGAGATTCTCACAGCGGTATTAATGAAGATTCAAGTCTCCCGGAACATGATACCGCGTTGAATGGCAAACAGTGATCAATTAAACACAGCGCCATACGTTATAAAAATGTATGCATTACATCAATTTCAATCCAGTCGGAATTATATTAAATTGCAGAAAAGTTCACAAAGCGATAACGCTCCGGATGCTTTTCGGGAGATGCCCACATCGAATATGCTGACGTGTTTATTTAATTAAGCTAAAACTTTCAAATGGACTTGGTATCTTCCGTGCCACACCAACTACTCAGAGCTCACTGTCGTATTTCAGTCCTATTCGTCAGTAAATTATATCTACAGACGATACAGAATTGTTAATTTCCATCCTACGAACGAAATTTATCACCTAGGAACACTGGCCCTATACTCTGAACACGCTGATGTTCAACAATGTTTGTGAAAAATGTACCTACGAGTGCTTGGCTTGTATCTTGCTGTAGGGTCTACGTATGCCTCATCGAACATTTATGTTTCATCAGGAGTGTGTAAACACAAAACGCTGTGTTCTTCACCAATAATACTCTGTTAAGGGGGAGAGATGGGTCCCCTCACTTCCTATCGTCTGCATCAACCGACAAATATTTTCGTGAAATTAATACTGTCAAGCCCTGTAAGCTGTTCAAAGCTGGTACTTTTCAATTTCCTGCATCCACAACCTACTGTGATTGAAGTAACTCCTAACATTAGTGCCCTGAAATGATGCACAACAGGTCTTCAGAAAAAAAAAAAAGTTCAACTACTGTAACGGCGATTTGCAGTAGCATGTAAAATAACAGTATATAGCCCCTCGAGCTAAGGATATCAAATTTTGCATGAGGATAAATTAAATAACACTAGGAAGAATAAGCAGGCCTATAAGTATGCAAAGCAACAGCGAATACGAGTATGACTGCAGCCTATATAGGGGCCCAGTACGCTAACTACGAGGTGAACTGCATGGTATTCCTCGATTAAAACATCGCACTATTTCAATGTAAGGTTAATAACATGTAATTTGTATAATTTGAAACCTGTGGAGTAAGTTGTCGGGTGTATGTGGGAACCGTCACAGCAGGAAAGAAACAAAGCAAGGCGAAGCGATATCCGCGGGAAAAGTTGAAAAGATATAATAAAGTGTATTCAATGCACAATACAGAAGCATTTAAGCAGTAACGAGACTTACCTGCCTGAATCTGGAAAGGCATGTTAAACCACAGGTGCGAAAGACCCTCAGCCAAGTAGATCTGAGTTCCATTTTACGGTCTGCACGTGTAGCCCACATTTCACCCACTTAGACGTGTGCTTCCCACAGAATCAAGCTCACTGTGTGTGTGTGTGTGTGTGTGTGTGTGTGCGTGCATGCGCGCGCGCGCACACACATGCTGTATTTAATTTAGTTACACGCAACGTTTCATGTCAATATTACTTGAATGCGCGATATCGCTTCTCTGTCTTTACCGTATACACAAACCTCACTTTACAATCGCGAAACCAGAACCGTTTTATACAAACAAGAAGGAGAGTGCGTTGTTTGCGAATTTTCATTTCTTTGTGGCCTTGCTGTTAATTTAATTCAAATAAAAATACATACCTTCCATCCACAAAAAGCGTCTGAAGTAAACTAGCATCAGGTCTGCTGTTTACAGAGACAATGAAGAACAGACAAACATATTCTTTCGTTCATATTTACTTAAATGTCAATATACAGAAAGAGGACTCGAAAAGATCTATAGGTCACATGCCGCCTTTGTGGAAAGTGCGCAATCAAGAAGCAATTAATAAAGTTATAGGCATATTAAGTTCCACACATTGAATGAATCTGCAACTGATTTTTATGGAAGGTCGACAGCACAGGTTTTAAAATAATCGTCCAACATAAGATACAGGTGTCAATATGATCTAAACTTTCACTGCAAACATTTTCGAGTAGTCAGAGGTGAAAATAAATATTACTTCGACGGTGACAGCGCCTAAGTCTAGTCGGTAAACCTAAGAAACAAACCTGTAACGGGAAGCTTTCAGACAGTTGTACTATAAAAAAAACCGCATATACAGTCGTATCGCTTCTCGTTCCCAGTTCGTGGTCTGTTCCACACTGGCAACATTCATGACTGTCTTCCTAAACGTAAATTGTCCTCCAGTCCGGAGCATCCACCAATCTTTTCCCGCTCTGGACGTGAAGTACAACAAGGCATTAGGAAAGTAATTCATGCTTCATTGCAATTGTTCATTAGCCCAAGCAATAAAATTTATGGCTTTATGTATCTGCGCTGCTGAATACTTCTGTCAGCGTAACAAATTAATATAAAAGCCAGTAGCGAATACAAGCTAATAAAGAAGGAGTTTGGAAAATATGAGTTTCACAAATAAGATCGCGCGTATTAGGTCCGTCCACAACGTCACGAAAAGCGATTATCAGCTTGTCCATCCGTCTGCCCGCGTGTAACAACTCCGCTCCCGACGGACAGACTTTCGTGAAACTTTATATTAGGGGTTTGTACCAAAATCTGTCGTGAGAAAATTGACGTTTGGTTGAAAGAAGACAAAAATAACAAGCACTGTATATGAAGACCTATGAAAATTTATATGTCGCTGAATATCCTTTGACTCAGAAAAGTGCAACATAAAAGGTGTACAGATATCAAAACAAGTTTTCGTGTTAAAGTCATTCTTTTGCAGAAAACCGTGCCATTTTTTTGAAAATTACTAGAAATACGACAAAGCAAGAGAGGCCAAAGGAATAAAGACCTACATATACATTTGTTGTGGTTTGACGCAATAATTTAGTGACACGGTCCTTGCGCTGTTATATCAGGACATTAAATGAAGTAAAAGAAATAGCAAAGAACGTGCTTCGAAACACATATAAGCAAAGCCCCACTGTCCACTATCCCGTGAAAAGGTATGATTCACGAGCCGTTAATTGTTATGTTCTATATCGTAATACGTTCGCAACACACCAAAGTAAAAAACAGTTTGGAACGGCTGTTGTACACGAGAGGTCTTCTCTTTTTTCACACAATTACATTTTCGGCTTCGAAGGTCTTCCGGATGTACAAGAATTCAGAGGCGTTTCAACGGGGGCGATAGATAAGTAACCACTTCGATCAACCGAACTAACTCCCCATCACTGTGGACCACATAATCTTTGTCATGAAACATACGCGTTCTCACCGTACAGCATTAACACGGTTTGTTCACTCAAATAAGTGGTTATTCAACCTACACTTTCCACCAGCTCACTTTCATCTGTTTTTGTAAGAGTCTTATCAACACTAACACATTGGTAACTTGGAGACATGTTTCTCGGAGGTTCAGACAAATCGTACAACTGCAGTAATTTTAAACCATTCGCTGGTCTGCATCTCTCACTCAGTCACTTCGATACCCAAGTCGAAGTTAAAACGCGGCTACTCTAAAGCTCACAGGCAGATCCTATCGTTCGCGAGCTCGTGCATTGCGGTTTTGCTCATTTGTGGAAGAATTATTAAGACCACCGTGGTGCATGGCGGTGTTGATCAATCACCAATTCGCGACGAATATTGTGGACGCGTGCGCTGTAATACGAAAAACGCCGCTTTTGCCCTTATGCCTCTCTCAACGGCTACCTAGTTATCATGCCACATGGAACTTTTCAACTGTACTATTCTCACTTTTACAACTACATACTATCTCATACTTTAAATATGTCTTGTGTGACCTGCATATTGATAAACAGAGGAATAAGCAAGGCTCACATCCGACACTATTATAGCGTAAGGAAATAGATGATTCCTTTCATTAGCTGACAACAAGATCAGGGGAAGCGTTAAGGCCAGTTTTCCATGTAGTGAGAACATTTGTTGTTGAAGCCGCTGTGACCACTACCGCGAAAAGATGGAAAAGTACTTGTTTGTATGCCATCGCGAATGAGAAGAGGACTCTAACGGTAATATACAAGAGATGCATAACGACATGCAGAAGAAGGAAAACCAACGTACATTACCTGTTTCTTCCCCGTCGTACCTTGCCCCCCCCCCAACTTTCAGCTAAGAAACCAACGACATATCAGTACCCAGCACACAAATATTTTAATTTTTATTAACAAATCATTTAAATATCACGTTGTGTGTACCTTCAGTTCCCCTAACCAGAATTTTCCATGTATGCAATCTCGCATCGAGGTTTCACCGTTTGCGTGGTTGTTGGAGATTGTTTCAATGATAACTTCGGAATCCCCTTGGGCTGACAGCTGCGTCAGGTGGTTTAGGTAACCCAGCGTTTTAGAGATGATTCCGTCTCCATCATCAGGGTAACTTCAGCCGCTCACTGAAAAGTCTTTTGGATTGGCTAAGGTTGGCATACTCCATGATATTCCAGAAGTCCCGCCTTCCCACCGCTTTTGTATTGCTGGAGGTGTTTCTCGGACATTCTGTACATACACATACGTGTTTGCACCGCGACTGTAGCAATGGTAACAACCCTGGTGTTGCAGTACGTTTGTGGAAAATTTCAAATACCACACACATTTACAAAGTGTTCCGTAAAAATGGCATAACTTTAAAAACAACGCGCCAAGTTGCTGAGGTTGAAGTTCATTTCGAAATGTTTTAAGCTAATACTGAATCTTTTTTGTTATACACGACGTACAGCATCAAACGGAACGCGCTCACATTAAGTACAAGACCGCTGACAGATGCTCTGATGCTCGGCTGCATTGCGACGGAAGACATCGCCCACGTTGCAGTTAATTAGTCTGGCGAGTTCACGCCTTCACGCAGCACTTCGTGCCTGCGACCGGACGATATAAAAGTCAGGTAAGCGTAAGATGACGCCGTGCGCTCTAGAGTATTCATTCCACGTTAAAAACTCTCTGCATAATTATTATGTGTTTTAATTTGTTTCTACTGCAATTGTATGGATCACACCGCCGAAAGAGCTTTTGCTACTGTTGCTGTATTTTCGTTACGTCTATGTGTGAATATTGATGTGCTAAACAAAGTAACTCAGCAATGCACTGATATGAGAATTGAATACTATAAACATTTGCGTATTTCAGCTGGTGCAGGTATGGTGCCAATACCTATTTATACACAATTTCGATTATCAACTGACAAATACAAAATAACTCCGGAAACTCAAATCGGTTGTTAAATTTATTTACAACTGACAACAATAAAGACTGCACTTGAAATGCTTCAATCTGTAATGTGTAAATGAAGGGCTTTCGTTGTTCAATGCTGATCTTCAGTGACTGGCGTTCTGATACTCGCTTTTGCCCTGTGATGGTATCCGGGTAGTCTGGCTTTTAGAAGGCTCGTATATAAAAGGTCATGTTAGAAATAACTGACATCATCAAGGAGTGGATAATCAGGAGACCCTCAACTGGCAGTGACAACTGTGCAGCAGAGGGAGAAAAAACAGCCAAAATTAAGAAGGCGTACAGTCACGTAATGTACAGAATGCACATTACGTGACATGTACATTCTGTACATTACGTGACTGTAAACGAAGTCCATCATGTCAAAATAACATTATTAATTTCTGTTTGACGTGCACCCTCATTAATAATAAACTACACCAAAAATGTGTAAATTGTTTAACTATATTCGTCAGCGAGAGCCCCAAACCCACTACCATAAAGAGGCACTTAAATAACCACACTCAAAACGTGAACAAAGTTGAACATTTATTTCAAAGAGACATAGAAACGCAATTGAAGAGCAAAATAATATTTATTAGGAGAGTTACAGTTCCTCACAAAACCCGACAGATTACTACTGTGTCAGCAAAACTATGGCAACACACGAATCGGTGAATCGTCGTGCGTTGGGTTCAATTATACATAGGGAAAGGGTTATCAGCGGTCACTGCTTTTAACTATCGATAAATCGATGGATGGAGAAGAATATGCAAACTACCTCAAACTTATTCCTTCCTATCGATAAATCGATGGATGGAGAAGAATATGCAAACTACCTCAAACTTATTCCTTCCACACGAGGCAGTTTCTCGGCAGCACTCTCAAGTGCTACAACTGGATCGATTGAGACGATGCAGTCGGACGAGTCTACGGATTTGATAAATTAACGTATAGCTCAAATTCCAAGTGCATGCGTGGTGATGGGGTCAAACACAAAAAATATTTAGGAGGAAACACGACCGGCGAGGAAACTACTGGTAACGTCACTAATGTCCTCGGAAAGTATCGTGTTCTATGGCCCAACTGCCCACGGATTTGTTCTGATGGTGCAGCTGCCATTAATGGTATAATATAAGAATTCACAGTTGCAGTGACAGAAGTTGCAGCTCACCTGATTTTTCGACACTGCATGGTATAAAGTACAACTCTGATAGGGAGAAAAAACTACAGCAAGATATCAGCAAAGTACAGAAAGATGCTGGCAGTGTACTAAACTTTATAACGTTAGGGCGTTAAAACAGTATGGTTCTTAAAATTGCGTAATGACATCGGATCTGATCACGAAGAACTCGTGCTGTAGACAGAGGTAAGGTGCTGTCTTCATCATCTTAAGAATGGGATTTCTCATTTCAAAATACTATCCCGGCCTTTCACATTTAACTGACAAGAATAGCTTTCAATTTGTGTCATGAGGAAATTTTTGAAAAATTGACCACAATTTATCTATTCTAGGTAAAAACGCCTACGCACTGCCAATAATCATCGGTGATGAAAAATTCAATTCTCTCAAGTCGTAAGCACATGTCTGTGAAAAAGATCTCGTAAAATAGGCCTACCTTTACAACGAAAACAGGTTTGTGTGAAAACTTAGAAGTGGTAATTACAAAATGTCCTCATGAAACATATTCTTTGGCACGAACGAAGTGGACTTCTAACAAGTCAAAGATACAGCGGTGCCTCACCCCTGGAGTCTTCAATTAAATAATTCCATGCAGCAAAGTCCGTCAGAAGCCAACAGTCCTTTTCTCATGAAGAAATTTCACGCATTTTATTGAACCCGAACGTTCATTGCCGTATTCAAAAGAGTCTGCCACTTACAGATAAGCTCTGCGAGATCAATCAAGTCGACTCTTCCAAACCAATGTAGGTTAGTCAAGATCTACTGTAATATTACATTCCCATCTACGCCTAGGTCTTTCAAGCCGTCTCATCCCTTCAGGTTTCCTTTTCAAAACCCTGTACGCATCTCGCTTATCAAACATACGTGCCACATACCCCGCCCACCTTATTCTCCTTGATTTGATCACCCGAATAATACAGAATGCGTCAAAAACACCTGACGGTTTTCGAAATTTGAAAAGCAGCGTGCCAGCTACGTGCCATTTCCATACTGACCGTCATCATGTACAATGATGTTTGGCGTTCAGTTGATATGGAGCACTGGTCAGTGCAAAGCATTGCGGCACCGGAACTGTTTATCAAAACAAAGCATGTTACAGCTACACAGCGTGGTTTCCGACAGCGGTTTGAAAGGCGAGGTGCTCCTAGCCGCTATACTCTTATTGTGGGTACCGAAATAGCGTCAAGAAGGATCAGTGAAGGACAGTAAACCAGTAGGACGTCCACTTTCGGCTCGTACAACTGACAATGTGGAGCTGGTAAGGGACGCCATGTTGCGAAGTCCATGCAGGTCAGCTTGTTGGCAACCTCTCGCACTTCGCTTAAACGAATACAGCGTTCGCCGAATTCTCCAAAAGGATTTGCATTACCGTCCATACAAAATCCAAGTTTGCTCAGGAACTTAGTAAATGGGACAAGGTGAGCCGACTACAGTTTCGCAGTGAATTCTTGGACATGAAAAGCAATAGCGACATAGTGAACACATTACTAATGTATGTTAAGGCTCACTTCCTTGTGTCTGGTTATGTGAATAAACAGAATTGTCGCTACTGGGCTCCAAACAACCCACATGAACTTTACCAACGTCCTCTGCATACCGCGAAAATGACAATGTGGTGTGCAGTATCGTCTCATGGCATTATTGATCTTTATTTACTTTAAAAAACAGCAAAGTTTAGCATTTTTATTTTTAGTTATTTCGGTGCAAATAATAAAAATAAACAACCTAGATCGAAACTTCCCACTAAATTCATTTCACTTATTTTTTCACTTCTGGCTTTGATGTAAGAGCAAACACATCAACCTATAAAGATACTGCGATTGCGTAATTCGAAGAATTGACAAACAAAAATTCGGGAAGGAACATGCACCAGAAAGTAAGCTGGCTGTGTCTAAGGAAAATTGTTTTCTCGAACCAGAAAAGTTGCGCATTACTGCACTGTATCACAGTGTTAAAATTATCAGACAACAGGCACGTAAAACGTTACGTGATCCGCCAAGACTCCAAGCCACGTGAAAGTGACCAGGTGGAAACATGTTTCAGTACCACTATACTGCATGTCGAGTATACACGAGACAATAAAAGAAGCCAAAAATGCGTCTTCATAAAAATGCTCTTAAAAAATACTGTTATATTCCAAATGAAGCGATTTTAGAAAGGAAATCGAGATAAAAAGCAGAATATCGGAGAGAAAACTGAAAGAGAATCAGACGTGTTATTTCCACAAGTTAATGTCGTGAATAATGACAAACGCATTAAGTTTGCAGGAGGAAGTGAATGGCCTTAAGACATGACATGTTATGCCGGTAATGAACCTTCGGGTTCCACTAACGGACCTGTTGATCAGATAAATACCTGTTCAAGCAACACCATGTAGCACACGAACCTTCAGTCAGTCAGTAGCGCAGCCAGTCATTTGGTGGGGCCCTCAAGTCAGCGATGTTCCTCAGCCAGCAATAGGCCAACGCCAGTCAGTTGGTCAGTCAGTCGCTCAGTCAGTAACCAAGTTTAATGTACAGACCAAAGAATTTTACGTTAAGTTTTTTTCTTTGTTCAGTACCGAATGGAAAAAAATAACCACAGCAGTTGCGCAGATGGGATTTTTGGCACTTGAAATAAATCCTGGAATCAAGTTTAAGTTATTTTGTGTTCAAGCGTACAGCATATTCATTCATAGCCTGGACGCGAAATGCCTGAAACTTGATCCCAGGATTGATTAAAAGTAAAGAAATATTAAAACATAGATGTCTGAATACAGCAAATTACATAAATGTCTAATTAAAATAAGTTTATATTATATTTAACCATAAACTGATTTTAGGGATTTCAACATTTTAGTTTTAATTAAAATTTTAACTATAATTTGACATCGATGTACAGAATCTCTCCCATATAAGTTGACACGTAAGCTGTAAAAGTGGATAAACTTGTCAGCTCCCCAAAGATGTCCACCAGCTAGGCCGAAACAGGTCGGAGTAATAATTAATAACAATAAAAACACTGTACAACAAGTTGGTAACAACTACTGTAGATATGTGCATGACCTTAATTAAGTTCACGACAGCTTTCATACGTTTTCAATTTCATGATTTACAAAAACTCTAATGTTTGGCTTTAGAAAAATAAGTTAAATAATCAAAAAAACAATCGAGAACTATGACTGGAAGGAGGCAGCCGTGGGTTATTTTGCTACAATCCTACAACTGCCTTCCGTCCTTGATGTTCTCGAAGCCGAATGTGTTCTATTATCACCACAAAGGCATGCCACGGAGCTCCATTTGGACCTCAAATTGTAATGAGAACTGGGCAAATTTAATTCACATCTAGTCTTCCACAGATCAGTTAAAGCAAACCAAGAGCTCTACCTACTGCTTTGGAACGGGTTCTTAGTTGTTGTATGTTCTCCAATAACTAGTCACCGTTGAAATGTAGAACAATGCCAATGCCTAAATAAGCACCGCGCCGTGAACATGTACAGGGAAGCGCAAGTATAGCTCCAATAGATAGACAGATGGTAAGTTATTAGTTCCACAGCCCGGTCGCTCTACCCCTTCAAAACCCACTAGATAGGAGGCCGGGTAGGCCCCAGAAGCGGCGTGGAAACTACAGAGAAAAATACTGTCCTGTAATGGTATCGAACTTCGATTCCTCTGTCGTCCAACGCGCAGTGAATTACTATTCTTTACACCGGGTGTCAGCAGGATAGGTATCCAAAAAAGAAACATTCATATCGAAAAAAAAAAATGTTCCTCTTCCGCAAGTCTGGTTTGTAGGGTTACAAAGGAAAATCTCAAAAGTTTTTAACCATACGCCACTCACGCGCAATGCACCAGCTGACGTCCTTGCTGGACAGAATTACTACTCATGATTTCCTCCGCAAAATGTGCTTCTCAGATGAGGCGATCTTTCAGGTCAGTGGAGCTGTGAATAGGCATAGTTGTAGGACTCGGGGAAACGAAAATCTATATGCCATCTGTGACATGGAGAAAGTGACAAAGTGAACGTATGGTGCGGCTTAATGCACCATACGGTTGTGACCGGGTTCTTATTTTTTCGGAACGGACAGTGACCGAAGCTTCGTACCTGGACATGCTGGTGCCGTATTCGCTTCCCCACTTACCACAAGGAATTGTCTTCCAACAGGACAGAGCACCACGTCACTAGCAAGATGATATGTGGTCACTACAGTCACATCGTGACGTATGCCTGATGGATGGATCGGCAGAGGACAGCCAATTGCCTGTCTTCCTAGGTCACTTAACCCCCGTAGATTCTTTCCTTTGGGGTTATGTGAAGAACCTTGTCTTCTACGTCAAAAACACCGATATTCAGCACTCGAAAGTTCGCGTAAGGGACGCTGTGATTACCATAACCCACAACATGCTACAAACCTGAGAAGAGGGCAAAAATATAATCTGGATATTTGTCTTTCCACCAGGGGTGACCATATTGAAACCTGCTAAGGTATGTAGCAGTCAGAGATAATCTTCGAGAGTTTTCCATTGTAATGACGCAAACCGGACGTTTGTAAAATAAACCGATTTTGAAACATAAATCTTTATTTTGGATACCTATCATTCAGGCATTCTACATGAACTCTTACGACCTTATGTCCTAAAGCGCACACAGAGAGTACGATACTGGAAGTTTAATTCGTACTTAATGTAACTTTTATAATTACATTCAGGGTAGATTATTTACATCGTTTAAAATTTGAAAACAATTCGTGTTATGTCGGGCCGGGTCCAAACCAACCTGACAAAAGAGAAACAAAATCGAAACTCAGTGCTTTGCGACAAACCTGCAACAATTCCTCAACATTTATGAAACACATCTGCACCTTCTTTGTGTTTTATGCAACTCCACCGGGTCCAGTTGCGGGTCGATAAAGATCAAAAGATTTTTGTTTTGTTGCACATTTCACTACCTGCAGACTGGTCTAAGCGCTGTGTGACTCTTCGCAGAAGTGCTGAGGGCATGGATTTACCAACTCGAAAGTGGATTACGGAAGAGACGTGTAGTTTAATATTTTTCGTTTACTGAATATTGGCTTCACCTCAAAACGCCTCTTGGTTTTTTTCTTTTGATATTTGTGATGTGAGGAATATAAAGCCAGCCACAGCCACGCATATGTCCTCATCTCCGTACTCACTTTCCTTGAAGCGCCACATGATATATTAATTTCACTGCAGCTGTCCCTTGAATGTGGGTAGGACACAACACTGAAACATCTAGATAATGTTTTCCTTTTGTGGGATATGTGTGTGGACAGTAGTTCCACTTTTGTTTCTGTTCTATTTATGTTCTGCTTCTGTTTTGTCTTTGTTAGTATAGTGTGGACCCGACATTACAATACCAAACAAGGAAATCGCCTTCAAATTCTGCAAATCGTGTGTTCTTCTGTGGCCTTGAACATATATTCTCAAAATTATAAATAAATTTCAGTGATTTTCCGCAGATGTGCTATAAATGTTTTAAATTTAATGTTTTTTGCACCGTGCATTGTAATATAGTCGTATAATATTAAACCAACAAAATGCACCTCTGTTAAACTAATATTTTAATTTTTACGAAGTTTTCTACAAGTTTCGCACCCGAGGTTTCATCTTCAGGAATGTTGTAGTTACAGGTATGGTATAATTTGTTTACATGCTGAAATTATAATAAAAGGCTTTCATAAGACATCCATACCTGTATATACAACCATCTTCCTGAATATGAACCCTCGGGTCCGAAACGTGTAGAAAACATCGTAAAAATTAAAATATTAGTTCAACAATGGTGCATTTTGTTGGTGTGTATTAACAAAAAAGCTTCAAAGTCCACTGGTAGACGGAAGTATAATCCGACAAAATGGACCATTCTGCAGAGTGCTGCGGGTGATGTGTTGGCCTGTGTCACACTGTGTGGAATGTACGAGCTAATGCTTTAGTCGCCAACTACAAACCAGATTGATTCTTTCACGATACGATGCCTTCTTAATTGCATGGGTTGGGCATGGCAGCGTTGAACTGTAGGATGACTGCCACTCATAAATCGGATAGGACATGAAAGACAAAGGCTGTGCTATTTTGATAAAGATCTGTTATCACAGTATTTGCCTCGGACTGCGGAAAACCACAAAAGAGCAGGTCCAGTAGAGCCGATCAGCATACCGAGGTTCGAAGCATAGTGCCTTCCGTATTTTCGTGACTGGCGTTCCTTCCTACCCAGACAGGACGTTACGTCTATTACCACACGGTTCGTGTCGACTACTGAATAGTTCTTACGTGGGCCCACTGCGCCAGTCCAACTGAGGTCACCGATGCGTCTGCCAGTACAGATTTGTTGACGGGCTGCGCAGGTCCCCCCACCTCTCGTCTGCCAACTTCACTCGCATTGCAGGCAGCTATTGATCACCGGGGCAGTTTTCACCGTTTGCTCGTATCAGATGCAGTAAATGACGAACTCTTCAAAGTGCACCGCTTCTCCTGTCCTAGCTAGTAAACACTAGAGAACTATACCAGATGAATGCCGATTCGAACACAGAATGAAGCGTGCTAAGGTGATGAGTACATATGCTTAGGTAGTGAATGAAGAAAAAGGGACAGTATTCTTAAATCATTTTTTGTACAGAGTATTCTTTCCCAATGGCAGCGACATGTGACACTCATGCGATGCGAAATGCATACAGGCTTTTTGTGAAAACATCATGGAAAGAGACAACTTGGGAGAAGGAGAATTAGATGGGGGGGATATTAGGATTCGCATTAAAGAAGTGACACGAGTACGTGGAATGAATTAACGTAGTACAAGTTCCATATCATCGCGCTATGGGGCTGCGCCAGCAAAACTAACGTTTCGATAATCCAGCGCTATCAGTCCAAAATTCTAAGAATCATTACCAACGCGCCATGGTACGTCT